>ERZ856578.330-NODE-330-length-98511-cov-68.390302_pt1 | contig 98511 bp, 99 predicted proteins | sample MGYA00514384_ERZ856578 | MGnify/ENA primary metagenome ERZ856578 (study PRJEB29103, sample SAMN06111958) | human gut metagenome | biome: human gut; feature: ankylosing spondylitis patient; material: healthy_person | host: Homo sapiens | place: China:Hangzhou... | reverse complement strand
AGGGTCCACCTGTTCCCATACCGAACACAGAAGTTAAGCTCAGTGGTGCCGAAAATACTTGGCTGGTGACGGCCCGGGAAGATAGGGAGATGCCAACACAAAGCATTCACCCAAAAGGGTGTTTTGCTCTATATTCCTCCATAGCTCAGTCGGTAGAGCGCATGACTGTTAATCATGATGTCACTGGTTCGAGCCCAGTTGGGGGAGCCACAACAGAGTAGTCTTTTGACTACTCTGTTTTCTTTTTTATCTAAATTTACTGCTAAATCGGGCGAGAAGGTGAGCGTTAAGAAAACAGTCCTGTGGACTGTTTTTTAGTGAACTTGGATTGTGCGAGTGCTGTTTAAGAACCAAACATAGTATGCGAGGCAGTTACTTTCCTCCCTTACAAAGTAAGTTGGGGGAGCTAGAAAAAACGACAGGTTTTTACCTGTCGTTTTTTTAGTGAAATAAATCCTTACGGATTTGTGAAATACGCTTTGCGTGTGAAATATTCCTTCTCAATGTGAAATGCCTACGGCGTGAGCTGATTTATTTCATTTCACTTTCTGTGTTACCAGAAAATTTCACAATACTTTGCAAGTATTATTTCACTGTTTGTACAGCAAACAATTTCACGGAGCAGTTGATGTGTGGAAACGAAATTTCAACCATGTCGAGCATCTTTTTGATTACGGCAGTGCCGTTCGTAAGGTTATGTGTACAACCAATGCGGTTGAAAGCATAAATTCAAGTTTCAGAAAAGTTACAAAAAAGGGTGCTTTTCCAAATGAAATGCACTACTCAAATTGTTCTATTTACGCACAACCGAGCTTTACAAAAAGTGGAATGGCAGTAAGGTTCAAAATTGGGCAATGGTCAGAAATCAACTGGCTGCAAATGAAAAAATCAGTGCCAGTATCGAAAAATACGAGCACATGATTTAAGGCATTAATATAATTTTTTATGATTTTTAAAAAAACTTACACACTTTTCTTGACAAGGCCTCATATCTATTATTATAATGATGATGACCATGAACTTCTATTCCCAGGAGAGAAAATGTCCCCTGATGGTGGTAATAATTGGTATACCTACACAATATATGGTTTGGAGAATCCAAGGGTTATTTTTAATAACAACACTACCGATCCTGACACAAGACAACAACATCCCGGTATCAATCAACCCGGAATTGAAATAACAGAAGATGAAATGTGGATAGTAAATGAAACTGCATATAGTCAAAAGCTACAAGGAATTACAGTTCATTTTTATCGTCCGGCTGATTGGGAGTATTGGGACACAAGAATTTACTTCTATGAAGATAATAATATTCTGATGTCATGGCCTGGTGCATTAATGAATAGTCAAATGTATGATAATTGGTTAACCTATACTATCTATGGTGTAGATAATCCTAAAGTAATATTCAATGATTCGAAGAATAAACAGATACCAGGCGTATTGCAACCTGGGCATTTGGTTACACAAGATGTGTGGTATAAAGATGGTATATGGTCAACATATAAACCGTAATATACTTTGATAAGCAATCGGATGACAAAGTCTTTTGCTATGTCATCCGATTACAATATACTATAACAAAAAGAGTGATAGTGTATGAATAAAAAAACTAAAATTATATTGATAATTGTATTAATTGTAGCATTTATAGCATTAATAATACTTTTGCTTCATCCTTGGAAGAGTAACAAATCAGATGGTACGGAGTATTATATGTCAAAAAAATATAACTATTGGTTTGAGGTGGATAATGGTCAAGCAACTTTGATTAAATATACGGGTGAAGAGTATCATGTTAAGCTTCCGTCAAGTGTTTATGGAGTTCCAGTTACAAAGTTAGGTGAGTATGAGGTGCTTAATCTTTCAGGAGCAGCTAAAAGGGGAATATTCGAAGACAGTAATGTGTCAGAAGTGAGTATCCCTGAAGGTGTAACGGAAATATGTAATGATGCATTTTATTCTTCAGGTCTCTGTGAAGTGAATATACCTTCCAGCGTTAGAGTAGTCGGGACAAGGGCGTTTGCTTTTTGTAAATATTTAAGGTCTGTGGAATTTGAAACAGGAATAAAAACAATAAGTGAATCAATGTTTAGTAATTGTAAAAACCTGCGTTTTATCGAATTGCCAAGTAGTGTAGAAAAGATAGAAGGTGATGCCTTTGCAGAATGTGCGTTACAAAAAATAGATTTACCTGAAAACATAAATACAATTGAATCTTATGCATTTAGGGAGTGTGATTCTCTAACATTTGTTACTATACCACCAAAAGTAACATCTATTAATAGTGGGACGTTTTATAGCTGCGACTTTTTAGAAAAAGTAAATATTCATGATGAAGTTAAATATATAGCTAATGATGCCTTTGACAGATGTGACAAACTTACAATCTGCGGAATAAAGGGCTCATATGCCGAGCAATATGCAAACGAACACAATATACCTTTTGAAGAATTAGATGCAACAATTGAGTTTCTAAACTAGTGAGTAACTGTTTGTTGATATAATTTTATTTCATCTAAAGAATAGGAAGTGAGATAATGCCAAAATCGAAAATAGTTTCGAGCATTATAGCTTTAGTTTTAGGTCTATGCGTTGTTGTATTTACTATTGCATATTTTAGTATTAACGGAAAACACAACAGAGAGGGATATACATTTGAGGGCGACTTTTTCAATGGCACTGCAACATTAATTGGAATGGAAAATCCGAAAGTAATGTTCAATGATTCGAAGAATAAACAGATACCTGGTGTATTGCAACCTGGGCATTTGGTTACACAAGATGTGTGGTTTAAGGATAATATTTGGACAACATATGAACCAGATTAACTGATTCATTATAAATTTCTAAAGATGAATGAGCAATTATGTTTGTTCATTCATCTTTGAAATTAGTGCTACAAACTTTTGAAAGGTTTTATATATGAAAACAACTAGATTAATACGAGTAAATATAGTATTTGCAATATCTTTTTGTACAGTTTTTATTTTAATGTTTTCAAGTTGTAAAGAGCTATACCCTATAACAAAAACTGCTGAAGGATATACATTTGAAATTGATGAAAATCAAAACGCTACATTGATAAAAACCGATATATTGGCTGAAACCATTGAAATTCCTTCGGAAATTTCTTCATATAAAGTCAAAAAGCTAAGTTGTGTAGAAGAAGCTGCATTAGTTGGGGTGTCTCTTACAGGTGTATTTGAGGGAAATAATGTTGTAAAAGAAATTATAATACCTGAAGGAGTAGTGGAAACTTATGGCCCGGCTATAGCTAATTGCTATAATCTTGAAAAAATTACTATACCAGGCACAATGACGACATTTGACGTAGTGCGGTGTGATAATTTAAAGGAAGTGAACATTGTTGACGGAGATACTATTACCGAATCCTTTAGTTTCAGCGATTGTTCCGGGCTTGAAGAAATATACTTACCGAAGCAAATTAACAAAATCAGCACTAATGCTTTTGCTCGTTGCTATTCATTAAAAAATGTGAAGTTTTCAAAAAATGTTTATTGTATAGAGAGTGTGGCTTTCCAAGGATGTACTTCACTTACAAATATTGATTTACCCGACAAGCTATCAGAAATAGGTTCAAACGCTTTTCAATGTTGTACTTCTCTGCAAACTATTGATGTTCCGTCAAAGGTCAGGATTATTGAGAGCTGGACATTTGATGGTTGCAAATCTCTTGAAATAGTGAATTTGCCTGAGGACTTAATAAAAATAGGTGACGGAGCTTTTCGGGATTGCGTTTCTTTAGAGAGAATTAATGTCTATGATGAATGTGATTACATTGCGGACAACGCTTTTGATGGATGTGATAAACTTACAATCTGCGGAATGAAGGGTAGTTATGCAGAACAGTATGCAAAAAAACATAACATACCATTTGAAAAATTGGATACAACAATTCAGTCTGTAAATTAATAATTATCGGTTTGTTGATAATTAAAACTATATTTTTTACGAGAGAATTTTAATATGATGAAAAAAATAAAAAAATATAAACTCCCTATCGGGATATTGTGCGTAGTGTTAGTGATATTTATATTGTTGCAAATCTTTTCAAGTGAACATTGGTGGTTTGGGTACACATATGAAACCGATGGATATACAAATAAATCGGCAACAATTGTAAAGATAAACTACCCGTCAGAGAAAGTTGTAATTCCTTCAACAATATTTTTCCATAAAGTAAATGCTTTAGGCGGATATGTTACAGGATACAATTTGTGGGGAGCAGAAAGGAAAGGAATGTTTGAGGATAACGATATAGTAAAAGAGATTGTTGTTTCTGAAGGGATAGAGTATATATTTAACAGATGTTTTTACCATTGTATTTCATTAGAAAGCATACAACTCCCAAGTACTATAAAACAATTCTCTTTTACGAATTGTGAAAGTCTGAAAAATGTTAATTTTAATGGTGATGTAAAAGAAATTGAAAGTTTATCATTTTCAGGCTGTTCTTCATTAGAAACGCTTGTAATTCCGGATAATATTGCTGATCGTGGAATAGCATACGGTGCTTTTTCCGGTTGCACATCACTAAAAAGTATAAATATTCCCAATAATATTACTGCAATACAACAATATACATTTAGTAATTGCATATCCTTAAAACAGTTAGTTTTGTCTAAAAATATTAAGAGCATTGAATGGGGTGCTTTTGAAAACTGCACCTTGCTGGAGAAAATTATCATTTACGATAAGGCAGAAGATATTGCGGATAATGCCTTTGAAGGTTGTGATAAGCTCACAATCTATGGAATAAAAGGCTCATATGCAGAACAATATGCAAATGAACACAATATACCTTTTGAAGAATTGAATAACATAGTTGACTGATTATATTTGCGGAGATTAAATAAAGTCAAATTTTAGAATTTAAATGCCGACAAGTTATAGCTTTTAATGCTATTGACTGTCGGCATTATTTTTGGCACCCCATAAAATTTTGTGTAAATAATAATCCTTCAAGCAATAACAAAACAGCGGATTGGAGCTTGTAAAATAAAGTGTGTAAGAAAGCCTCTTACACACTTTTCATGACAAAGCCTCAAGAAAATTTGCGTTTGCACTTACAAGCTGATTTGATACATCATCGTACTTGTCCTTTTCGACATACTGACCGCCTGCAAGGTTGCAGAGCTTAATCTGCCGCATTGTTTACCTTTTCTGCAAACTGTTCAAATGTCAAAGCTTCGCCGCCAAACAGGGCTTTTAAAATTTCCATTAAGTCCATTTGTTTGCTCCTTTCAATTTATTAGCAATTGTTTGTATGCTCAGATATTTGAGCAATATTAAAAGCCCCAGAAATTCGGGAGCTTATAACCATAATCTGTGGGTAAAAGTAAAAGGGATGTTTCAAACACCCCTTTAATACCCGTTTAAATTCGTTTAATTTTGTTTTTATCCAATCAACTAACTTTACCTTTTAGCAACAAAAACTGATACAAGGCAAATACGGTACAATTTACAGTTTGCTGATTATATACCGGGAACAAAGTCATTTATACCTTTAGCAAGTTTGTAGAAACGCTGCATAATTGAATTTTCAGTTAAATATTCCAATCCATTGAGAGTAATGCGGATATTTGTACAATCAACACTGACATCACACGAGAGATATTTTGAAGTTCTGACTCCTTTAACATAGCCTGAGTCGGAAAGCATTTCAATATATCTGTTCCAACGCTCATTGCTTATTTCCAGTCGGTTGTGATCAATCTGAGAAACATCAAAATCAGAATAATCCATAGCAGCTTCGAGTGTACTCAGAATTTTGTATATACACTTAAAATTATCATTTATATACTGTAACCATCCTTAATATTGCACATTCATAAAATTTGTTTTTATTCAATATCATAAGGTAGTAAAACTAACCCACTAATAGTATAATAGATAGCCTTGTTTGAGAATAATCCAAAAAACAAAGGACTGACAGTAGATGACGCCACGGTTACAATCGTTGAAATCATATTTTCCGACAAAAACAGTATGTCGGTCAGTATGACGGAACAAACCTTGGATTCGCTCGAAAAAGCGTTCTTTGCCCTTGCTGAAAAATATTGCAAAGATGTTTAATCTCTAAAATAATTGAAAAGCAACCCTATGAAAACAACTCCCACAGTAAAATAATCGTGGGGTTGTTTTTTTCTGTAACAGAAAGTGAGTGCATTTTTTCTTGCCATTACCGTAGTAATTGTTTATAATTAAGGTATGACAATAAAAGAAGGCATGAACAATGCAAACGATAGATGAGGCACTAAATAAACTGAAAAAATCTGATTTTCGCAGTCGGTTTCATTTAAAGCAAAAGGACATTGACTATATTAATGAAAAGGGAATGAATAAAATCCGCTCCCATGCAGAAGATTTTGTCAGAACACGGCTTGCACCAAAATATATTCCAAATGACGGAAAGCAAACGCCCATGAGAGGACACCCTGTTTTTATCGCACAGCACGCCTGTGCCTGTTGTTGCAGAGGGTGTCTTAACAAGTGGTACAGAGTTGCAAAGGACAAACAGCTTAACGAGGTCGAACAGCAGAAAATTGTAAATCTGCTTATGGCTTGGATTGAAAAGGAATACAATGATTATAATTCCAATAAAGAATGATAGATAAGGGCAAAAAGATGAGTGATAAATTAAGCGTGTTAAAAGATTACTTCGGACACGATTCTTTCAGAGACGGACAGGAACAGATAGTTGATGCTTTGCTTGAAGGCAGAGATGCACTTTGCATTATGCCCACAGGTGCGGGCAAGTCTATGTGCTATCAGATTCCCGCATTGCTTTTTGACGGGGTGACAATTGTTGTGTCACCTCTGATTTCGCTTATGAAGGATCAGGTCGGCTCACTCGTTCAGTCGGGAGTTCCTGCGGCATATATAAACAGCTCGCTTTCATATCCGCAATTTCTCCGAGTGCTTTCAAATGTTGAACACGGAAAATACAAAATCATCTATGTTGCACCCGAAAGGCTGTTGACTGACGGATTTCTCGACACCTGTAAAAAGATAAAAATCTCAATGGTTGCAGTTGACGAGGCTCATTGCGTTTCACAATGGGGACAGGATTTCAGACCGAGTTACCTCAAAATTATTTCATTTGTTGAAAGCCTTGCAAATCGTCCGATTGTCGGAGCATTCACCGCAACGGCTACAAATGATGTAAAAGAAGATATAAAGAAAATTCTCAGGCTTGAAAATCCGTTTGAAATTACAACGGGATTTGACCGCCCCAACCTTTTCTTCGGTGTAATAAAGTCATCGTCAAAGGACGAAAAGCTTATTGACCTCATTCGGGAGCGTGGTGACAGGTCGGGAATTGTCTATTGTGCAACCCGAAAAAATGTTGAATCTGTCTGCGAATTGCTCTGCGATAATGGCTTTTCGGCGGCAAGATACCATGCAGGTCTTGATGAGTACGAACGCAGGAAAAATCAGGAGGATTTTGTTTTTGACCGAAAAAATATTATGGTTGCAACCAATGCTTTCGGTATGGGAATTGACAAGTCAAATGTTACATATGTAATTCATTACAATATGCCGAAAAACATTGAAAGCTACTATCAAGAGGCAGGACGGGCAGGTCGTGACGGCGGTGAGGCTGATTGTATTTTGCTTTACAGTCCTAAGGATGTTCGCCTAAATCGCTTTATGATTGAAAATTCCGAGGGAAACGATGAGCTTACAATTGAAGAAAACGAGCAAATTCGTGAGCGTGATTTTGAACGCTTAAAATATATGACCTTTTACAGCACAACAAACGATTGTCTGCGTGGATTTATTCTGCGGTATTTCGGCGGTGAAAAAAAGGCTTACTGCGGAAAATGCTCCAATTGTCTTTCCTTTCACAAGCTTGTTGATGTCACAATTGATGCTCAAAAAATTATGTCGTGTATTGCAAGAACAGGACAAAGGTACGGCAAAACCGTGATTTGTGATGTGTTAAAGGGCAGTAAAGGCGAGAAAATTCTAAAAGCTGAGCTTAACAATCAGTCAACCTACGGAATAATGAAAGAGGTTACGGCAAGGCATATTTTCGGCACAATTGACTTTCTTGCCGAAAAGGAGTATATTTCAGCCGACAATGAAACCGAGGTTCTAAAGCTTTTGCCAAAGAGCAGAGATGTACTTTTCGGACGGGAACGGCTTGTGATGAAGAAAGTTGAAAACTCCGAAAAGATTGTCAAAACGCACCGCCCCGAAGTGCCTGTCAATTCCGAATTACTTGACGCACTCAAGGCTTTGCGAAAAGGCATTGCATCCAAAAAGAGCGTTCCTGCCTATGTTATTTTTACCGATGCAACGCTGATTGATATGTGCAAAAAATGCCCCGAAACACCTGATGAAATGCTTGAAGTTTCGGGTGTGGGCAGAACAAAGCTTGAAAAATTCGGAAAACAATTTCTTGAAGAAATCGCAAAATTCAGATAACTTCATATACTGTTAAAGGATGAACGAATTTGTTTGTCCTTTTCTTTTTCAATTTTCAAAATTGTATTGAAATAATTAGTACAAAGTGATACAATAATTACAGAGAGAAAACAGATTGGAGGCATTTGTATGGCTGACATATTTGATTACATAAGTCGGAGAGGCGATTTGACATTTGAACAGGACGGTTTTAATGAGCTTGACGCACTTGTGCTTTCACGGCTTTCATATCTTCCTTTTGACGGTGCGGTATCGTCCTGTCTGTTTGATGAAATTACCCTTGAACAGGCGGCAATGCGTGTGTTTGCAACCGATGATTACGAGAAAAATCTATTGTGGAAGGGTGACGCCGACCTTTTGAGAGCGACGGCAGAGAGCAAGAGATTCGGCAAAATTCTTGTTTCGGGGTATGTAAACGAGGTTGAGTCCGATGTGAGTATGCAGTTTTCCGCAATCACTTTTGAATTTCTCAAAAAGAATTATTTTATTTCATACAGAGGAACGGACAATTCTCTTGTCGGCTGGCAGGAGGACTTCAATATGTTCTTCACATTTCCGTTGCCGTCACAGAAAAAGGCTCTTGATTATTTTGAAAAGGCAGTCCGTCTGCTTAACGGAAAATTCATTCTGGGCGGTCACTCAAAGGGCGGAAATCTTGCGGTTTATGCCGGTGCTTTTACCGATGAAAATTCAAGGAATCACATTGATTATATTTACAATTTTGACGGACCGGGGTTTTCTCTTGACAAAATCAGGGACAGCGGATTTTATGAAATCGACGACAGAATCTACACCTTTGTTCCGCAGTCGAGCATTTTCGGTATGATGTTTGAGCATGAGGAGAGCTACACAATTGTAAAGAGCAATCAAAAAGGTTTTCTCCAACACGATATTTATTCGTGGGAGATTGAGCAGAACAGGCTTGTCAGGCTGAAAAGCACTACAAATTTCAGCGTTTTCTTTGACCACACGCTGAAAGAATTTGTTGAATCGCTGACAATTGCTCAAAGACGGGAGTTCACAAAAGAGGTTTTTGCCCTTTTGTCGCTGACCGAAACCGCAACCTTTAATGAGATGCTGAAAAATCCGCTTAAAAACACGGGAACAATCCTAAAATCCTTTGCAGGTCTTGACAGCAAAACGAGAAATATGCTTCTGAAAACAATCTTCGCATTCGTAAAAAGTGCAAAAAATAATTTTTCCGACATAACAAGCGGTCAAAACAAAATTACCGTCAGTTAATTATAAAAAAGCTCATATATGCTCCGATACTTTTTAGCGTCGGAGCATTTTCTTTGCAAAAAAATCATTTGTCAAGACGAAATTCCCGTTTTGTCAATTGACACTTTTGGAATTTGTATTGTCGGTCTTGAAAATTTTTTATAATATACAAAAAATCCCGACACGGTGTATGCTGTGTCGGGGTTTTTATTTTGCTTTTTAAATGTCAATAGTCAGTTCAACGGGACAATGGTCAGAACCTAAAATTTCGGTATGGATTTTTGCACCGTCAAGCTTGCTTTCAAGAGCTTTTGAAACGATAAAATAGTCAATACGCCAGCCCGCATTTTTTTCACGAGCCTTGAATCTGTATGACCACCACGAATACACGCCCTCTGTATCGGGATAGAAATAGCGGTAGGTGTCAATAAAGCCGTCATCGAGTAACGCTGTCATCTTTGAACGCTCTTCATCGGTAAAACCTGCATTTTTACGGTTGGTTTTCGGATTTTTCAAATCAATTTCTTTGTGTGCAACATTCAAATCACCGCACATAATAACAGGCTTTTTTTCTTCAAGTTTTTTCAGATATGCCTTGAAATCATCTTCCCATTTCATTCGGTAATCAAGCCTTTTCAGCTCGCTTTGCGAGTTAGGAGTGTAGCAGGTGACAACAAAGCAATTGTCAAATTCTGCCGTGATAACTCTGCCCTCATGGTCGTGTTCGTCAATGCCGATCCCGTAACATACATTCAAAGGCTCTTCCTTTGTGAACATAGCCGTTCCCGAATAGCCTTTTTTGTCGGCATAGCACCAATACTGATGATATCCTTCAAGCAAGAGGTCAATCTGTCCCTCTTGAAGCTTTGTTTCCTGAAGACAGAAAATATCTGCGTCAACATCTTTAAAAAAGTCCTCAAAGCCCTTTGTAACACAGGCACGAAGTCCGTTTACATTCCACGAAATCAATTTTTTCATAATTTACTCCCGTACACACAAAAGGGAGCAAGCATTGCCTGCTCCCAAATTGCCAATTTGTTAATTATTCTTCTGCGGAAAATTCGTCTTTGCCTACACCACAGAGAGGGCATACCCAATCCTCGGGTACATCTTCCCATGCTGTGCCTGCATCAACGCCGTTATCGGGATCGCCGATTTCAGGATCGTAAACATATCCGCAAACATCGCATACATATTTCATACTATCAAATCTCCTGTTCAAAGTCTGTTGTGTAATCGGTTAGTTGTTGGTCATACGATTATCAAGCTGACTTTTTGATTTTTTATTGTTTTAACGATTACTTAAAGTATCTGTTAAGAAGACCTCTAAAGCCTGCGCCGTGTCTTGCTTCATCCTTTGCCATCTCGTGAACCGTGTCATGAATAGCGTCAAGGTTCTGAGCCTTTGCACGCTTTGCAAGGTCAAACTTACCTTCGCAAGCACCTGTTTCTGCATCTACACGCATCTGAAGATTCTTCTTTGTGCTGTCTGTAAGAACTTCGCCTAAAAGCTCTGCAAACTTGGCAGCGTGTTCAGCCTCTTCAAAAGCATACTTTGTAAATGCGGCAGAAACCTCGGGATAGCCTTCTCTGTCTGCAACTCTTGCCATTGCAAGATACATACCGACTTCGCTGCATTCTCCCTCAAAGTTAGCTCTGAGATCCTTGAGAATATCTTCGCTTACGCCCTGAGCAACGCCAACCTCGTGAACTGTTGCGAAAGATGCCTCCTCGTCCATCTGCTTAAATTTTTCCTTCGGTGCCTTACAAACAGGGCAAGCCTCGGGAGCTTCGGGACCTTCATAAACATAACCGCATACTGTGCAATACCATTTCATAATTACTTCTCCTTTGTAATAAATATTAGTGTACTTCTGCCGAACATTTAGGACATATGCCGTAGTAGATAACAAATCTGTTTTCCACCTTAAATCCCTCTTCGGCAAGCTGTGACTCAAGGTCATCAGCATTTTGATTGTCTTCAACATCAATAACTGCCTTGCATTTGTTGCATACAAAGTGGGGGTGCGGCTCTGTGTTGCCGTCAATACGCTCCTCACCGTTTACATTGCATATAACGCTGACCTTTCCTTCATCCTTAAAAAGAGCAATGTTTCTGTAAACCGTGCCAAGACTAAGGTCGGGAATTTCGGGCTTTAATTTATCATAAACCCAGCGTGCGCTCGGATGAGTGTCCGTACCGCACACAGCGTTATAAATTGCATTGCGTTTTGAGCTGAAATTTCTTTTTGCCATAATTCATAAATCCTTATGCAATATTAGTCAGTACCGATTGACCAAAATCAGTAATCAGTATTAACTTTGCCTATATTCTATCACGCAGTTATTTGATTATATTTACAATAAAGAATTATGAATAAAAAATCTTGCACAAAGAATTGGGAGGAAATATAGTGAAATCAAACAAAACAGTAAAAATTATCATTTTTATAGCACTTTTTCTGTCTGCAATAATTTTAATATCAATAATGACAGGAGCAACAAAAGAAACAACGGCTGATACCGACAGCGTGAAACTGCCCGTAATAATGTATCACTCACTTTTAAAGGACGAAAAACTGCAAAATGACTATACCGTTTCGCCGACTCTTTTTGAAAACGATTTAAAATATCTTACCGAAAACGGCTACACAACCGTTGTCGTAAAAGACCTTACCGATTATGTTTACAGCAAAAAATCATTGCCCGAAAAATGCATTATGCTGACCTTTGACGACGGCTATTATAATAATTATTATTATGCACTCCCTTTGCTTGAAAAATACAACTGCAAGGCGGTCATATCTCCGATTGCCTCAGTGTCCGAAAAATTCACCGAAACCAAGGACATTTCCGTGACCTACGGGCATATAACTTTTGACGATATGAAAGAAATGTCCGATTCGGGCTATGTTGAAATTCAGAATCATTCGTACGATATGCATTCTTTGAAATCACGAAAGGGTGTTTTGCCAAAAGCGGGGGAGAGTGACGAAGCATATAAATCTATTCTTACGGAAGATGTTGTCAAAGCTCAAGCCTTGCTTGAAAATGCAACAGGGAAAAAACCGACCTGCTTTGTATATCCGTTCGGTGCAAAAAATGACCTGACCGAAAAGCTGATAAAAGAAATGGGCTTTTCGTGTACACTAACCTGTACGGAAAAGCCCAATATAATTACTAAAAATCCCGACAGCCTCTACGAGCTGGGACGATACCGCCGTGACCGCAACGAGTCAATGCAGAATCTTCTTATCCGAATTGAAATGCAGTTATAATATTTATACGGCAGATACGGCAGATTTTTCAGCCTTGGCGTTTCTTACAAAAGCCTCGCACAAAGCTATGAAGATGAAAAACAGCGGAGTTGTAATCGGCTGATAAAGGTTTACAACAGCCTGAACAGCATAGCAGATAACAGCCGAAACGCACACAATCAGCATCGGATTTTCCTTTGCATACTTAACTGCGTTCTTAATCGTACCGCACACAATGGCAAGATAGGAGAGAAGTCCCGTAATTCCGATTGTGATAAGGTAGTTTAGATATTCGTTATGGGCGGCATTTGTTGAGCTGTCACCGTATTTTGAAAGGTCGTCAAAGTACGGACTGAATGCGGAGTAGAACATATCCGGACCTACGCCGAACAGCTTTTCAATGAATGAAGCGTCGCCGAAAATCCATATCGACCTTATCCACATAAAGCCTCTGTGCGTACCCCATATATCGTTAAAGCGGATAATTCTTTCAAAACTGCCGAGGTCGGTTTTGGTGTCAATACAGCTGAAATAAACCATAATTCCTATCATGGCAACAGCACAAAATCCGAATACAACGGCAAGAGCAATCGGCACGGCTTTTGAAATTGTGATGTTTGGTTTTTTGTAATCAATAAGATACAAAATCCCTGTAATAACGGCACAAGCTGCAAGCAATATCCAGCCGATGCCTGAGAAAACGAAAATTTCCTGAAACTTATCAAAGCCCTTGCTTTTGTCGTCAAAGCAGAGCGAGAACAATCTGAGCAGCTTTGCAAACAACAGCATAACAGTTGCCGAAAGGAAAAATCTTTTCAGTCTGACAAGGCTGTTTGAAAACCATACAAGGTAAATAATCATAAATACAGCCATGCCGAGAATGCCGGAATCGCTGTCGGCAGTCATAAGAGCCGCAAAGCCAAATCCTGTTGCTACAAGATAAATTGCCCTGAGCAAGGTCTTTTTCGTGATAACCGACATTGCAATCATAACAGGCATAGCGATGCAGATGTAGCTTGAAAGCAGATTCTTGTTGCCAATTGTTGAAGTGAAGTCGGTAATAGTCTGTTGGTCGGTGAGAAGAGTAAACATTCCGAGAGGATCAATATAGAATGAGTTAAGCACCGCAAGTGCAAAAACTATCATTGAACCGAACGCAAGCGCAACGAATATGTATTCAAAATATTTAAAGCACCGTGTAATCATAAAATATGCTGCGGTGTAAAATGCCATAAGCACAAGACCGTTGTTTCGTCCCTGAGTACCCAGAAGTGCATCCAAAGGGTTTGCAGACAACAGCGTTGAAATGACATTTATCCCGAGGAATACAATAAATGCCCAGTCCATAAACGAAAGCTCTTCATACAAATGCTTTGGTTTAGGCTTTTCAAGCTTTGAGTCTTCCGGCGGTTTATCAACGCTTGCGGTCATAATAATAAGAAATTCCGCAATAACGAGAATACCCGTCAATATAATGAAAAAGTAATACTTGTCATGCCTGATGTTAAAATATGCGTCCGTGAAAAACAACGGAAAAAGCGTGAACATAATAAGCAGATAATAGTTTGTGAGCGCCTGCTGTACCGAATATTTTTCTTTGGGTTTGGCAGGCGGATTTTTATGCTTTGCAGAAGTCATAATAAAATAACCTTTCAATATAATGTACTTCAATTTTATAACGCACACACGATGTTGTCAAGAAATAAAGTAAGTTGAAAGCTCTGATTTTCGACTTGTTTCGATTGGCATATGCTTGCAAAAGAACAATAATTGCATATTTTTCGGCACCTTTATTCCCAAATTAATACTTGTGGAAAAATTAGTATTGTATTTATCTCCGTAAAATGGTATAATTCCCCTTGAGATGTATTTCCATATTTGCAGGACAAAGACTTTTGTGAAAATTGTTTATGAATTTATCTATTTGCAGATTGGTGGTTTTATGAAAAAATTAGTTGTTTTTGGCTTTGACGGCACTCTTGCCGACACAGCCCCCGGAATTTTATATTGTTTCAATACAACAGCAGTTGCAATGGGCTATGAGCCTGTTGAACACAGCGCACTCTACGGAGTAATCGGCACACCGCTTGAATACGGATTTAAAACGCTCTTTAATATGAGTGATGACGAAATTGAATATGCCGTAAAGAATTACAGTAAACTTTATTCCCAGAAAGGAAAAGAGATGTTCACCGTCTATGACGGAATTTATGACGCTCTTCGTGAACTCAAGAAAAGCGGTTTTAAGCTTGCAATAGCAACTCAAAAGCACAGAATGTTCACAACGGATATTCTTGAAACCTACGAGGCATCGGATGTTTTCGACGCAGTATGTGCAACAGATGTCGGTACAAACCTCACAAAGAGTCATCTGCTTTTACAGGCGTGTGAGCAGACAGGAGTTTCCGTTGAAGAAAGTATCCTTGTCGGCGACAGCACAATCGAGGCAAAGGGTGCGGAAGAAATAGGTATGGACTTCCTCGCCGTGCTATACGGCTGGGGCTTTAAAACCAAGGAAGAAACCGAAGAGTACAAGTGCGTCGGCACAGTGTCATCTCCGGCAGAAATTTCTCAAAAAGTCATGGCACTCTGATTACGGTTAGTGCGTGTAAAACAGTGCATAAATAGGATTAAAATTGTAATTTTCCAAAAACAAATCGGGCAGTCATAACGATTGCCTGATTTTTTTATGCAAATTTAATTCTGTATAATAACAATGATACAACGATATACCTTTGCTTGCAAACAGAATGTTTGATAAACAGAAATATGATAGTACGGAATTGATATTGTTAAATTCTTTTACATAAATTTTAAAAGTTATTTTAAAATAATATTGAATTTTTACATATCGTGTGATAGAATAAGAGTGCCAAACAAAATTTAACTAAACTATGCTTGAAAGTGTGTATTTTTATTTCGGTAAAAATACAGGCTCTGTTTTAGCATACTTTCTTAGTATAGTTTAAAATTTTGTTTGGCGACAAAAGAGCTATGTATTTTTCGTGCGTAGCTTCAGCTACGCACTTTTTGTTTTATGCGAAAAATATTTGCTTTTTAAAAAAATCGAAAAAATTTGAAAAATTTTAAAATTTTTTCGGATTTTATAAAATCAAAAGCCGTTTTAAATTGTCTATATTATGAAAGGAAATGAGAGGAGGTCATTTTATGAACATTTCCCACTTAGTAGAGAAAATTAAGAAGGGAGATAACAAATCATTTGAAAAGCTCTACAAGCTTACAGAGCGTGAAGTGTGGTTTACTTGTATCAGCTTTTTAAAGAACGAAACAACCGCACAGGACATTATGCAGGAAACTTACATAACGGCTTTTTTAAAAATCCAATCTTTGGAAAAATCATCACAAATCAGAAGTTGGCTTAACAGAATTGCCGTTAATAAGTGCAAAAATTATTTGAAAGGTAAAGGTGAAATCCAACTGGACGATGAAATTTTTGAAAATCAGGCAATAGTTGACGAGCGTATATCAATTCCCGAAGAATACATTTCAGACAAGGCAAAGAGAGAAATTATTCTTTCGATTATGCAGGAAGTACTGTCCGATGTTCAGTATCAGACAGTGATTATGCACTATTTTAATGAAATGACTGTTGATGAAATCGCAGAAGTCTTTGAATGTTCAAGGGGTACTGTGCTTTCAAGGCTCAATTATTCAAGGGCAAAGATGAAAACTGCAATTGAAGATTACGAAAATAAAAGCGGTGACAGGCTTCACGGTGTTGTATTTGTGCCGTTCTTTACAACAATTTTCAGAGAGCAGGCAAAGAGCCTTGCAGTACCGAACATTACAATCAAGCTCCCGAACGGACAGACACTTGCAACATCTGCAACAAAAGGCTTTGCGACAGGTGCAAAGTCAACAGTGTCATCTATCGTAAAGGCAACAGCAAATGCGACAGTAAAAGCCAAGGTAATCGCAGTTGTCTGCGGTGCTACAATACTTGCAGGCACATCAGCAGTCGGCATAAGCATTCTTGCAGGCTGTAACGCTGAGAAAGAACCGACAGAACCGTCAGTAATATCTTCAACCGTACAGACTTCAACCGTACAGACTTCAACTGTATCATCTGAGGTCAGCAAGGCTATTGAGGATAACGGTCTAAAAATCGACAAAGACGGCAACATCACTGATAAGAAGGGTAAGAAAGTCGAAGTAAAAGACGGCAAAGTAGAAGTAAAAACCGATGACGGTAAGACAGTTACAGTCAAGGTTGACGATGTAAAAACTACGGTATCTAACAACAATAACGGCAACAAGGGTAACACCGAAAAGAAAGAAGATACCAAGTCAAACACATCTTCAAAAAAAGACAATTCTTCAAAGACAAATACATCAACATCAAAGGTTGACACTTCTAAGAATGACAAAAAGCCAGCATCTAAGCCGAGCAATTCTTCAAAGAATGACACAAAGCCAGCTCAGAAGCCAGCATCTAAGCCGAGTGAATCTTCAAAAGATCCTCACGAAGGTAAGACTTATCACGAGGCAGTATATAAGTATTACAAGCACCACGATGCAGTGACAAAATATCACAAAAAACAGTGGATTGTAACAGGTACTCATGAAGAAGACGTATACGATTATGATTGGGTAAATGTATGCAACGATTGCGGTATGCAGTTAACAGATGCTAACCTGAATGAACATCTTCTTTGGGAAGCGGAAGAAAATGGTGGTAAAGGATCATACCATGCTGAGAAGCAGAAGATTAAGGTTGGCACTAAAACAGTAGAAGACGGCTATTGGAAAGAAGCTTGGACAGAAACTGTTAAAAAAGCCTATGACGAAGAAGTATCTGCAAATGATAACTGGGATAAGAAAGTTCTTGTTAGAAAAGCAGGTTGGTATTAATTCGATAGCAAGTATAGATCCTTAAAATAATTATTGGGAAGAGAGGGTTCTTTATGAACCCTCTTTTTCTATGCTAAAAATAAATATTACTCTAAAGAAAGTATTTAACTTAGTTAAGATTTATGGTACAATATAAACATATTAAAGGGTATTTATATGAAAAGTTATAACCCCGAAGAGGGTAGCTATGATATGGGAATGCTCTGTAATCAACAAAATAAAAAAAGAGGTTAAGCATTAGAAAAAATTGCTTAACCTCTTTGTTGTTTTAATAATAGAAAAATCTTTTGTGTTACGGTGTAATAAAATTTAAAAATATATTATCTTGTTTCCTTGAAAATCGGCAGGCAAACTAAAATGACAGTAAGTTTGACTGCATTTTATCTTGTTTAAACTTAATTCAAAATTACTCAACTGAATTTTTGAAATCTCAAAAACCCAGTGTTTAAGCCACTTTTAAGGCATTTTAAGTAATTTTGGCAAAAAATAAAAGGTGGTTAAAAAAACCACCTTTTTTGGTCGAGGTGACAGGACTTGAACCTGCGGCATCTTGGTCCCAAACCAAGCACTCTACCAAACTGAGCTACACCTCGAAATGTTGTTTAATAACAACAGCTTGATTATTATATACCATATTTTCGGATTTGTCAACATAATTTTCGCTTTTTATTAAAAATTAATTCAAATATTTTGAAAATCACCATAAGACAGACCAAAAATGTGGTACAAAACAGCCGTCCCTGCATAAGAAACGGCTGTATGGTGCAGGTAACTTGCAGGGGGCATTGGAATGGGGAAAATGAGGGATTTTGTTAGCTATATGTAAGCTACGGAGCATAATTATGAACAATTCAAGATAATATAAGACTATATTTTGTTGATTGCATTCACTAATTCTTTTGGGTTAATGTGGGTGTAAACCTTTTCGGTCAAGTCCATTTTCGACTTGTGACCGACTATTTTTTTGATGATTGTGTGGTTCACATTTGCCGATACAAGCATTGAAATGCAGGTATGTCTTGTTTCGTGTATGGTGTGGTCTAAACCTAAATCGTTTTGCAGAGGTGTCCAGTAGTTGCGTTTAAAGTTATCGTATTTCAGCGACTTGCCATTGGTATTATTTAGAACATATCCACATTGAGAATCGCTGATGAATTTCTGCCAAAACGGCAGTACTTTGTCTGCTATAGGCACGGTTCGTACTCCTGAATCGGTCTTTGAGCTTTCAACAAAGAAAGTCTGTTCGTCAAGGTTTACATTTGAAATTTTTAGGTCGAGCAATTCGGACACACGCACTCCCGAATAAATCAGCATAAGCACTATTTTTACCGAATCAAGATTTGAATATTCCCACAAAAGATTTATTTCGCTTTCCGAAAATTCCCTGCGTGCTCGTTTTGTTTCGTCAGACTTGGCATTGATTTTCAATTTTTCTGCAAGATTGTTATGGAGCATATCGTGAAATATGCAGTATTCGTAGATTTTGTTCAACAGAATTTTAATTCGCCTAACCGATTGATAACCGTTGTGGCAGTTATCGAGAACTCGTTGCATATCAATGATTTTTATATCGGACATCTTGCGATTGTATAACATTGAGCATTGTTTGTATGCTGCATTATACTGTCTTTTGGTGTTCGGATTTGTGTCTTCGGTGATGAACTCCTTGTACCAAAGTTCATGAATTTCTGAAAAAGTGCGTCTTGCTGAATCAACATCAAACGGGTTTTGATTGTAATCAGCAAGAGCGTTCAGAGCTTTCGGCTTGTTGGGAAAGTAGCCAATAACCCTGCGTTCCTGATTGCGTGTTTCTTTGTTGTATCCTATTGTCACGCAGGCAACCCACGGATTGCGCCTGTTTCCGCTCAGCTTATAAACAGAGCCGTAGCCGTTAGGCAGTTTCATTTTATACACTCCTTTTGTTTGAAAAAAGGGTGCAAAAATCCCTTGTGCTTTAAATTACTTGAAAAACACAAGGGAATGTGATACAATTATCTTGCGTTTAATTGCGTCATCTGCACCCTGTGTAGGTGATTCCGCTCTGTTCGACTGGTCCTCGAGCAGGGCGGATTTTTATTGCTTTATCAACTCATCAACTGTGACATTGAATATTTCTGATAATTTAATCAAAGTTTCAATTGACGGTTGCATTTTACCTTTTTCATAATTAGAAATCGTTGTGCGGCTAAGGCATAGTACCTTGCCCAAATATTCTTGAGTGAATTCTTTATTGGTTCTGAGCCTTTTTAAATTATCACCAAAAGCCATTGTTTACACTCCTTTTTCGTGATTTTTATTTGAATTGTATATACAAACGGCTGAAAATCATTATAATAAGAATAGGGGGTGAGTTTTATGAAAAAACTAACAAGAAAAATTTATGGTATGCTTTCTTATGTTTTCTTTGTTTTAGCTGTTTTTTCTCTGTTTCTCAATGCTGTATCCCTTGTGGCGAACTTCTTTATTAAAGACTTTACAGTTGCTTTGTGGGAAGTTGCGTTTCTCCCAGTCATTATAATTTTTGCAATCAGGCATTATCGTCCAATATATCCTGATTGTCTTGCATAAGACTATTTAAATCTACTATGTTATTATTGATGAGACGAACATCAAGCTTTTGGATAGCTTCCAAGACTTTTTGTTCGTTTTCTTCTGCCATTTTTAATTTATTCAATTCTGCATTTAATCTTTTCTCTTTGATTTCTTCTTCTAATATTTGGTTTGTCAATTGCTTTTCTTTAAGTTCCTCTTTTGTTTTTTCATTTTTACGCTTTAATTCATATGTTTCGTGATTCTGTATTTTGTCCACTACTTTTTTGATAAAATTTATTATTCCGAATGTTCTTATTTCATAGTTTTTAATTTTTATAGAACCACCAAATAAAATTGCATGAGTAATAACAAGTGGAACAACATAATCTTTAAGTATATTTAGTCCATCTAAAATTATCTGAAAAGAAATATCACCCGGTGAATTAAGAGCAGTTCGGACATTCATTTGAGCCGTTTCGTTATACAACATTTCAGTCACAAAGGTTGAGAATCGATTGAAACTTACTGCGTCAATGCCTTCCTTGTTTTCAATTTTGAATGTTAAAGACAATGTATTCTTAAATATGTAACACCCATAACAAGCATTTAAAATGAGTTCTGCATATTCGTTTAAAGAGCTAAGACTGTGGTGATTTCCGAAAATAGCTTTTGCGAGGTATGGATTGATACTGTGCAAATCAACTACATCAATTATTTCTATTTTTCTTCTTTTTATATAAGGACATGAAACCAGTGAAGTTTTGTGGAAATTTTCTTCAATTTGCGTATGGACTTCAAGTTCTTTAGTTGATGTGAATTCCTCGTTTTTATTTTCGTAATATTCACCTATCTTAGCAAAAGCCACGGAGTAATTACCTACTATTACAATAATATCATCGTTCTTTAATTCGCAGACAAACCTGCGGCATTTATTCAGAGATGTAGTGGGGTTCTTTTCGGGATATTTGGATTTTAATTCTTCTTTTAAATCGGAAAATTTAGAATTGTCTTTTAAATGTTCTTGCAAGACTATATTCCAGCCTATGGCTATGTAACTGTCTTTTACAAATTCATCAAAAAATGCACCTTTTTTAGTTCTTAGCATCCAGTAATTTGTATCAGCCTTAATTTCGGGAATGTTTATATATTTTTCTAATTCGTCCATATCAAAACCTCTTAAAATTATATATTTATATTGACAAGAAATGTCATAAAATGTAGAATAATTAAGAGGAGTTCCAACTTCTCACAATTCCTATTTTCCTACCATAGTTGCCGCTATGGTAGGTTTTTCTTTTTGCTGATAAAATCAGCAAATTGTTCTTTTACTTGTGGCTCGAGGGGGTGCAGATAAAAAGCATTTCTGCGTTCGAGCTCTGCCATTCGTTCAGCCCTGTAGGTTGCCGCCTCAAGGCTGATGTCGCATAAATTTGCAATTGCAGCGGCATTGATTGCTTGCATTTCGTGCAACACACAAGCCGGAGCTAACAAGTCCCGAGCAAATACATTTGCCGAATGTTCGGCATCATAAGTTATTAAAAAGCCGTTGCCGTCAGCTTTAAATAAATGCCCTAAGAAAATGTGTCCAAGCTCGTGTGCGATTGTGAATCTGCATCGCTGAGGAGATTGCTCATCAGCATAGACGATGTACAGTTTATCATTTTGCATTAAAGTTGTACCGCTCTCGTTTTGGTGTAGCAGATTGACCGCTGAATTTTTCAGCAAAGTAATATCAGCTTGTTTAGCTATTTGGCTTACCTTAACAGGCAGACTGTTAATTTTATAGTCGATTAAACATTGCCAAGAGGCGTTGCGTGCCTGTTTGTATTTACCATAATTCAAGTTTTACCACCTCATAGGTATTGTAACCTATGGGGTGTTTTTTATTATGTAATGCTTATAAGTCTGTATCGTCAGGCTCAAACTTGCTAAGATCAGGTAAGTTTACTATTTCAATAGGTTGATTGTTACCGTCACTGCGGGCAGCTTTTACTGTTGGAATCAAAACTTCGTCAGTTAAACTAAGTAACTTATCAACTGCAGGTTGCATATCAACTTTATTACGATATGCAAGTATAACCTTTTTCTCGTGATTCGAAAGTTTATCTATATGTATTTGTTCTTTGATTTCGCCATTTATCAAAGCGTTTATATCAATAGATAAAAAATTACATATTTTGGTGACATTTTGGATGGATGTTCCCCAAATGCCCCTACTAAAAATTCCTTTAACGGTTGTATAAGGCAAATCAACTAATTTTGCAAATTGCATCACGCTTTTATATTTATCTAAAATATAATCTTGCAATTTTTGCTCAATAGTCATTGCACTCACCTCTCTTTGATAGTTAGTATATTACAAAATTTTGTAGATGTCAATAACAAATCTACCTTTTTTAGTAAATTATTTTTAAAAAAGTGTTGACAATCTACCGTAAAAGGTATATCATAATGCTGTAATCTACTAAATAAGGTAGATAGGAGGTGAAAAAACTATGTTGTATCCTAATTTGGTTAAAGCAATGAAAGATGAAGGCGTAACTAAGACTGACATTGCAAATTTGCTCGGATTACATTTCAATACCGTAACCGCAAAACTTGAAGGCGAAACATCTTCAAGCAAAGCTGTCTATCAGGTTGGTTTCACTCTGATAGAAGCAGTAATGATTAAAAACATATTTTTTAAAAGATATGACATTGCGTGGCTTTTTGATTTTTCCGAACACACAAAATCAGCTTAACGAAATGTTGAAAAAGGAGGACTGAAAATGCCGAGAGAAAGACCTATCGTCAATTGGGATGAAGTGCCTGTGATTATTGATGTGCCGTATGTGGCACGGTTGCTTGCACTTAATGTTGATTACACAACACGGCTTGCACAAAAGGGCGTTCTTCCTGCCCACAAAATCGGAAAGCTTTGGCGATTTGATAAGGAAGAAATCAGACAATACATAAAGGAGCATTAACAAATGTGGCATTTAAGAAACTACCCGACACGCAGAAAACTGCTCAAAGATGTTAAGGAGTTAAGAGAAGAAAACAAAAATGAGTTAAAAAAAATCCCTACCGCTCAGTTGGTAGAAGAGCTGAGCAATAGGGAAGATGTAGATAGTTATACAACCACCGAATCGTATGGTGTATTACACAAAGCAAAGAATGTGGATAAAAGATATCCTGTGGGAACAGTTGTGTTGTTTGTTAATCCACAGGGTAGGTGTTCTGAGTGATGTATTTAATATAGTCTCTGTAAAAATCATCAAAAGCAACAATTGTATTATCATCGGCATTTTTTTCAAGATAATCAAGCATTACAAATTTGCAAACGCTCTCAGGAAAATTATTGTCGGCGATTATGTCATTAGCTGTGTTGTATGTAACATCACTACCGATAACAACTTGTTTGCTTAACCATTTTTTAAAACTCAGCACAATGCACACCTCACTTTCATTATATATTGTAATGAATTGCGGTTCATCACTACATATAGTATATCATAGAAAGTTGGTGAAATCAATGCACATTAATGAATTTGCTGAAATCTTGCTTAAAAGCAGGAAACAGAAAGGTCTTTCACAAAGCGAGCTTGCTAAGAAATCGGGCTTTACTAAAAGAGCTATTCAGTATTGGGAAAAAGGCAAAAAGAGCATATCTCTTGAAAATGCCGACAGGCTCTTAACGGCTTTAGGTGTAGAAATCAAGATAGGTAAAACAGAAAGCAGGTGAGAAAATGGCAAAACTTAAACTTATTGACACAAAGGACAAGTTTCTTCTTGAAATTAACGGAACAGAAATTCCGTATGTTACAAGCTATCAGATAACACGCTCGGTCGGTGAGGTTGTACTGCTCAAACTGGCTCTCAGCGTAGCTGATGTTGAATCAGTCGAAATCGTTTCAGATAAAATTACCAACGAAAAATAGGAGGCGAAAAGTATGGACACAGTTCAGATGAACAAAAAAATCAAAGAAATTATGGATAGCAGTGATTTCTATCTGCTTTCTGAGGACGCCGCAAAGGCTATTGGAGTTGCTCCGCAAAAGTTGCGTGAACAGGCAAAGGACGAACCCGAAAAATTGGGCTTCAATGTAATTGTAGTCGGCACATCTATCCGTATTCCGAGAATACCGTTTCTCAATTATATTCTCGGTTCAAACCCGTTGAAAGGAGTGTAACAAATGCGGTTAAGAAATTACCCGACAAAAAGAAAACTGCTCAAAGATGTGGAAAACCTCAGAGCAGAGAACAGACATCTCAGCATTGAACTGAGAAACGCAAGAACGGACCTTGCACTTGAAAAAACAGCGTCAAGCGGTTACAGGCACGAAAACCGAGAGCTAAAACGCAAGCTCAAAGTCCTTGAAACGCCTGAATCCGAATCCTTCAGTTTTGAATGTGTGGGGGTGAAGAAATGAGCAATAAAAAAAGTGCCTGTGACACTGTGAATGCCACAAGCACAAAGAACAATAAACCTAATTCAATTATATCCTCTGCAACAAAAAAAATCAAGTTGTGCAACAAAAAAAATCTTAAAGACCATAAATCTAAAGCAATTCTTGAGCCGGTAAAGAAAATGCTCTGCGAATTTTCAGAGCAGAACGAGGAATTTGCAAGAGCCGTTACGGCTGCAGAAAACCTTGAAAACCTGATTGACGAAGTGGGAAAGAAACTTCCCGCTGCAGTTTCCGACCTTGATGTGTATCAGCAGATTGTCGGTAAGATTTTCCCCGGAGCAAAGGTTACTTTCACAATGCAGATACATATGTCTGAATACGAACTTGAAGAACCTAATGTCGCAGAGCAGAAAACAGATCCTGTTACTCTTGACCTCGGCAATCTTATAGATTGGTAGGTGTCGGTATGATTAAAAATCCTGACAGCCTGCTTAATAAGATTCCTGACCTGACAGATGAACATGAAAAGCAGACAGCGATGTACTTTCCACAGTATGCCTTTTATGAAAATAAAAGTAAAAGAACCTGTGACTATTTCTGTACAAGCTGTCAAAGTTGGCACATCGGCGAACAGCTCCGACTTTGTCATAATCAGGAATTTGTCTGCGGTCATTGCAAGGAAAGCGTAAAAGCAAAAGCCCTGCACTACGGCAGAAAAAAACTTGAAAGAAGTCGCAAGTTTGGCTTTTGCTTTGCTGTTGACGGCAGGCTGTACATCAGATTTGTAACGGTTTATCAGAGATTTTCGGAAGATATTTACAACGAAAATCCTGTCGAAATGATGCCCCGATATACTTTTTCGGATGAATATCTTTATGTATATGAACAGCACGCAATGCAAAGATTTGCATATAGCTGGTACGATAAATTATTTCATCCGCTGAAAACAGACGGAGTTATCCCCTCTACATCACAAGGTCTTGCGTGGTATTGGGGTCCGTCAGAAAAAACCTTGTATTCAGGCTGGGGCTCAACTGTACTTTTAAATCTCGATGTAATAACCGATACGGATCTTAGATATTCGTGTGCGGATGAGCTTTCAAACAGATATACGGTTCAAGGGATTCTCAAATGGCTGAACATATATGTAAGGCACAATAATGCAGAATACCTGATTAAAGGCGGTTTTGAGCATATTGCAGAGCTTTTGATTGACGGCAAACTATTACTCAATAAAATTCATTGGAAAGAAACCAATCTGCTTAAAATGCTCGGATGTCGTAAGGAGGATATGCACTTTTTCGCAGATTATGATTCAAGTGCAATTGAACTTTACCGCAGTGTGATAAAGGAAGAACCGGCCATTCATATGGCAAGCGAGTTCATAAGCAAGCTGTCAAAGCTCGGTACTTATGCTGTAGATGAACTTCACAAAAATAATCTTACATACAGACAGATTCTGAAGTACGGCAAAAACAATCGGAGAGTAATGCTGTGGAAGGATTATCTTGATAACTGCCAAAAACTTCCCGAGGGTATCGAAGAAATAATGCCGGCTCATCTTGAAGAGGCTCACTACAGAACACTTGAAAAGGTTGCTTTCTATGCAAACAAAGAAGAAACGGAGCAGATTGCAAAAATGGCAAAGACACTTTCTCCGTTGCTGATGAGCACAGACAGCCTTATAATGCTTGCCCCAAAAAGCGGTGAAGAAATAATAACAGAGGGCAGAATATTACAGCATTGCGTCGGCGGATATGTAAGACGGCACGCAAGAGGTGACACGATAATACTTTTCATTCGTCATAAAGATAAACCGAAAATCCCGTTTTTTACGATTGAAGTAAATCCCGAAACATTGGAAATAATGCAGTGCCACGGTTACAAAAATGAGCGTGACAGCGGATTTAAAAAGCCGGATGAAATCAAGAAATTTGAAAAGCAATACACTAAATTCTTGGAGGATATAAAAAATGTCAGAAATAACAGTAAGCGAACAGCATAAGCAGGCAATTGAACTGCATCAGAAGATAATTGTCAGCGCAAACCTTGCACAGCAGAACATATGGGATATGTGCAACGGGCTTAAAACAATGCGTGACAACAAGCTGTACAAGGAGCTTGGATATCAGAACTTTGAGGACTATTGCGAAACAGAGGTAGGTTTTAACAGAACACAGGCACATAAGTATATTTCTATTATAGAAAATACCTCTGAAAATGTTTACTCGAGTAAACATTTGGGAGTAAGTAAACTGTATCTTTTATCTACCATAAGCGAACCCGAACAGGCTGAAATTGCCGAAAAACTTGACCTTGAAAACACAACGGTCAAGCAGTTAAAGGCAGAGATTGACAGGCTGAAGGACGAAAAGCAGGAGGCAACCGACAAGAGCATTGACTATTGCAGACAGCTTAATAACGCTAAGAAAGACGCCGACTATTACAAACAGCAGGCGGACACTTCAAAAGAAAGCTATCGCAATATTGAAAATCAGCTTGCAGAGGAAAAGAATAAAAATTTCAAGCTGACGAATAAAGTTCAGGAGCTTGAAAGCCGTCCTATCGAAGTTGCCGTTGCAGAGCCGAGTGATAACGAACGCAGGCTTAACGAAACGATTAAGGCTTTGGAAAGGGAGAACATTAAGCATTATGACGAACTCGAAGAAGAGTATCGTAATAACGAAAAAATCGTCAGAAAACAGCTTGAGGACGAAAAGCAGGAGGCTCTTCGCAAGCAGAAAGAGGAGTACGAAGAAAGACTGCAAAATGTTCAGACGGCTGACGGTCCATCAGATGACAAGGATGTCTTTAAGGCATACTTTTCAATTGCATATGACAGCTTTGTCCGTATGCTCGATTTCGCCAAGCAGTCACAGGACAAGGAATTTTTCAAAGGCAAGGTTGAACATCTTATCAATGCACTTGCCACACAGAACACAAATCTTTAAGGAGAAACGAAAATGAAACTTTATGAGCTTACCGAGATGTTCTCGGATTTATTCAGTCAGTACGATGCAATCAACGAATGGGAACCCGATACGAATGCAGACGGAATGCCGATTGATGACGACGGCAACATTATTGCCAATGTGGACGCATACCGCAACAAGATGTTGACAGCGTGGTTCGATACTCTCACGGGCATTGAGGGCGAATTTGACGAGAAAGCCGAGAGTATTGCAATCTACTACAAACAGCTTCTTGCCGAGGCTAAAATGCTTAAAACCGAAAAGGCGGCAATTGCAAAAAGACAGTCCCAAAAAGAAAAACAGGCGGAGAGTCTTAAAACCTATCTGTTTAAGTCAATGCAGGCACTCGGCAGACAGAAGATTGATATGCCGAGAGCGGTTATGTCGCTTAAAAAGAACGCTCCGAGCCTTGTTATTGATGATGAAATTTCATTTGTTGAGTGGGCGGAGGAACACAATCTTGACCACCTCTTAAAGTACAATATGCCCGAAGTGAAAAAGAATGATGTCAAGGCTCTCTGCAAAAAGGGCGAAGAAATCCCTTTCGTACATATGGAAGCCAAGCAGTCATTAAGTATTAAGTGAGGTGTTACAGATGATTGATTTTTCAGAGGTAACAAGAGCAAAGTCAAAGGCACGAATTGCCGTAACAGGTCCGTCAGGCAGCGGAAAAACATTGTCAAGTCTGTATCTTGCATATGGCATTACAGGCGACTGGTCAAAGGTTGCTTTGATTGATACAGAACACGAAAGAGGTCGCTTTTACGCAAACAGGACAGACCTTAATACAGGCAAATTTCTTTATGCCTCAATGACACCGCCATATACACCCGATAAATACATTGAATATGTGAAATCGGCGGCGGATATTGTCGGTTCTGACGGTGCAATTGTTGTTGACAGCTTTTCCCATTGTTGGGATAACGAGGGCGGTGTTCTTGATATAAAATCGCAGATTGCTCAACAGCGTGGCAAGAACGATTATACCGCTTGGGATGAAGCAGGTAAAATTCAGAACAACCTTGTAAATACAATTCTTTCGGTTGATTGCCACACAATTATTACAATGCGTGCCAAAATGGCTTATGCAATGGAAGTAAATGACAGAGGAAAAACCGTGCCTGTAAAAATCGGACTTGCCCCTGTTCAGAGGGAAAACACGGAATATGAATTTGATATGTGTTTTCAGCTTGACCGTACTCACAACGCAAGTCTTTCAAAAGACACAACATTTCTTGACAGCTGGACAGGCATAATTACACCTGAACTTGGTAAACAGCTTGGCGAATGGCTCTCAAAGGGTGTTGAACTTCCGAGGTGTTCCGATTGCGGAGATGTAATTATGGCATACGGTAAACGCACCGTTAAACAGATCATTGACGGCACAACAAAAAATTACGGCAGACAGCTCTGTATGCAGTGTGTTGCAAAGCTGATAAAGCAGAAGAAACAGGAAAAGCAGAGAGAGGGTGCAGACAATGCAACTTCGACCGTATCAGAATGACCTTGTTGAACAGGTTCGCAAGGCTTGGCGAGAGGGTTACAAAGCCCCTTGCATAGTCCTTGGGTGCGGCGGCGGAAAGTCCTGCATTGTCGCAGAAATTGCAAGACGAACAACATGGAACGGGAAACGGGTGCTGTTCCTTGTTCACAGGAGAGAGCTTGTTGACCAAATATTCAGAACCTTTGTCCGCTGGGGTGTGCTTATGGATTTGTGCCAAATCGGTATGGTGCAGACCTTTACACGAAGATTGAAGAAACTGCCAAAACCCGCACTTATCATCACAGACGAAAATCATCACAGCCTTGCACAAAGCTACAAACGCATTTACGAACATTTTTCAGATGTTCCGAGGGTTGGCGTCACCGCAACACCTGTCCGATTAAACGGTGACGGTTTGGGCGATGTCAACGACAAGCTCATAATCGGGGTGAGTACAAAATGGCTCATTGAGCATAACTGCCTTGCCCCGTATGATTACTACGCTCCGAGTGTCGCCGACCTTACGGGTTTACATACTAAAATGGGCGAATATGTAACAGCGGATATTGAAAAGGCAATGATTAAAAACACGGTATTCGGTGATGTTATCAAATATTACAAACAGCTTGCAGACGGTAAGAAAGCCGTCTGTTACTGTTCTTCGGTAAAGCACAGTCTTGCAACAGCGAAGGCATTCCGTGACGCAGGAATTTCAGCCGAGCATATTGACGGAGCTACTCCAAAGGCACAGAGAGAACAGATTATAGCCGATTTCAGGAACGGCAAAATTACAATCCTCTGCAATGTGGATTTGATTTCAGAGGGCTTTGATGTGCCCGACTGCGAATGTACAATTCTGCTCCGACCTACTCACAGCCTTACGCTTTACATTCAGCAGTCAATGCGATGTATGCGCTATAAGCCAAACAAAAGGGCGGTAATCATTGACCATGTCGGCAACTATGCAAGGCACGGAATGCCTGATGACGACCGAGAATGGACGCTTGAAAAACGCAAAAAGCTGAGTGTTAAAAAAATCGAAAAGGAGCAGGAGAAAAAGGTCAGACAATGTCCCGAATGTTTCTTTACATTTTCAGCACCGCCGGCAGGGCAGAAAGCCGTGTGTCCGCATTGCGGTTATGTTTTCCCGACAGCCGAAAGAACCGTTGAAACCGATACCACCGCAAAGCTTATTAAGGTTGAGGGCTTTAAGCTTGATTTCAGCACACCCGATGATTGCCACAGCTACGCAGATTTACTCGAGTATGCAAAGAATCACAACTATAAATCGGGCTGGGCATATTATCAGGCACGAAAGAGAGGAATGATAGCTTGACAGAAGAGCACGCAATTCAGAACAAAATCCGTGTTGCAATCGCACCGTACTGCGATATTTTCCGTATCAATGTAGGTGCAGGCTTTACAAAGGACGGCAGATATTTCAATACGGGAGTTCCGCCCGGATTTTCGGATTTGTTCGGTGTCAGAAAATCAGACGGCAGGGCGGTTTTTATCGAGGTTAAAACTCCCAAAGGTAAACCAACCGAAAAGCAGAAAAATTTTATACAAATAATGAGGCTCAACGGCGCTATTGCAGGAGTATGCAGAAGTGCCGATGAGGCGATAGAGTTAATAACAAAGGAGTAAAATTATGGGATTTAAAGCAAATTGGAGCGAGGCGGCACAGCCTGATTCACTCAAGCCCGAGGGCGATTATGAGTGTCTTATAGCAAAGGCAGAGGAGCGTGACTACACTAATTCAAAAGGCGAGGAAAAAACCTGCCTGAACATTTCGTTCGTTATCCGAAACGATGTTGAGCAGGGGTACAAAAACGGTTATATCTTCCATACCTTGTGGAAACGCAGAGAACCGACCGAGAACGATATGCAGGTAAACGGATACGGCTTTAATCAGGTTATGGCTCTCGGCAAGGCGGCAGGACTTCCCGACGGCAAGGACTATGACAGCCTTGAACAGTTCCTCGGTGAGCTTGTGAAAAAGCCTGTTCGTGTAACCGTTAAGCACGAAGAATACAACGGTAAAATGCAAGAGCGAGTAAGCTGGCTCAATCTGACTAAGTATCCGACAGTAAAGCATACCTTCAAACAGTCGCAGAACGGCACGGCAACAGCCTATGCACAGCCACAGCAGAGTTATGCGCCTGCACAGACAGCAAATCAGGGCTTTGAAGATATGCCGCTCGATGATGATTTACCGTTCTGATTTTAAAAAATTTCTTCGGGAATTGCATAAAACAATGCAATTTTCACCGTATTTATACCCATATATGGAGGTGAAAAAATGGGCTTTACAAATTTAAACCCAAATAAAAATAAATATTTTGCAGTTCCCGAGGAATTGAAAGGTTATAAAAACTGGGTGTGCTGGCAGTCATATCCAGATCCGAAATCGCACAGCGGAATTTCAAAGAAACCGATAAATCCAAGAATGGGTGGCTTTGCAATGCCGAATAACTCGGACACTTGGTCAGATTTTGAAACAGCAGTCAGAGAATCCGCCAAATATTCGGGCATAGGCTTTATGTTCTCAAATTCACCGTTCTTCGGTGTTGACCTTGACGATATGCCAAACGATATTGAGGACTACAAGAACGGCGGAGCTGACAACATAATCAGCGAGTTTGTGAACACTCTGCAGAGTTACACCGAGTTTTCGCAGAGTAAAACAGGCGTGCATATCATCTGTAAGGGAACTCTTCCCGAGGGCAGAAGAAAGGCTAAGAATGATTCGGGCGGCTTTGAAATGTACGAAAACGGCAGATTTTTCGTTGTGACAGGCGATTACTGCTCTGCATATGCGTACATAAACGATTGCACCGAAAGCATAAAGCCGCTGCATTCAAAATATCTCGGCAAGGCAACAGAGCCACAGCCTAAGCTCCGTAACATTGAGGTTAATCTCAATACGGTTGACGATATTGTAAAAGCCGCCTGCAATGCCAAAAACGGCAATCTTTTCAGAGCCTTATACAGCGGTGATTTTTCGGCTTATGCGTCACAGAGCGAGGGTGATATGGCATTCTGCAATATGCTTGCGTTTTGGTGCGGATGCGATACCGACAAGATGGATTCGATTTTCAGACAATCAGGCTTAATGCGTGATAAGTGGGACAGAAAGCAGTCAGGCACAACCTACGGTATTATAACCCTGCAAAAGGCTGTGTCGGGCTGTACGCAGACCTATAACCCAAAACAGCATAACGATTACTCAATTTCAATCGGTGACGGCAAGGCTGTTCAAGCGGTTGACGAAGAAAAAATGCGTGCCTACACCTTTGACGATATGGGTAATGCTGACAGGTTTGTTGATTTATTCGGTGATAGCGCAAGGTATTGTTATACAGAGAAAAAATGGTACTACTACAATTCTATGAAGTGGTGTGTTGACAATATCGGCGTTGTGTTAAGAATGGCAGACAAGAGCGTTGAGGCTATGAAAGCCGAGGCAAAGCTATACTTGCAGGCTGATGAGGAAAGCAGCGGAGATATGTCGAAAGCATTTGAAAAGCATATGAAAGCAAGCCGCTCCAATAAGTCAAAAAAAGCAATGCTCAACGAGGTTGAACACCATATCCCTGTTTTGCCGGCACAAATGGATAAATACCGTATGGCATTAAATACCCCAAGCGGAATAATCAACCTTAAAAACGGCGAAGTGAGGGCGCATAATCCCGAATATTATTTCACAAAGATTACTTCGGTTGACTGTTCTCAAACGGCAGAGTGTCCCCGTTGGCTTGCATTTCTTAACGATATTTTTGCAGGCGATAAGGAACTTATCCGCTACATTCAAAAGGCGGTCGGCTACAGCCTGACAGGCTCAACAGCCGAGCAATGTGCATTCTTCCTTTACGGCACGGGACGAAACGGCAAAAGTACATTCATTGATGTTATCCGTGATGTATTCGGCGATTATGCCGCAAACATTCAACCCGAAACAATTATGGTGAAGAACTCTCAGAGCGGAGCTATAAATAGCGACATTGCACGATTAAAGGGAGCAAGGCTCGTTACCTCTGTTGAGCCGAACGAGGGCGTAAGGCTCAATGAGGGACTTTTAAAGCAGCTTACCGGTGACGATACCGTAACGGCAAGAAAGCTGTACAGTGAAGAGTTTGAGTTTAAGCCCGAGTTCAAGCTGTGGATGGCGACAAACCATAAACCAATCATCAGAGGCACGGATACAGGCATTTGGCGAAGAATACATATGATACCGTTCAATGTTCAGATTCCCGAGGATAAGATTGACAAAAACCTTACGCATAAGCTCAAGGCAGAAATGACCGCAATTTTCAAATGGTGCATTGACGGCTGTATTCTGTGGCAGAAAGAGGGCTTAAAAATGCCGTCTGCCGTTCTTCAGACCGTGAGAGAGTACAGGAGGGAAATGGATGTTATTTCGGCATTCATTGAGGACAAGTGCGTGTTGGAAGGTTCGGTGCAGGCAAGCACGCTGTATGCCGCCTATACGGATTGGGCAGAGAGCAACAACGAATATCGTATGTCAAATACCAAGTTCAGCACCGAGCTTGCCAAACGATTTGAAAAGGTAAGAGGCAAGAACTATAACTTTTTCAACGGCATTTCACTTTTTAAAGAATGTTGAGGTGGAGGGTGGTGGAGGGTTTGAGGGTTTTTATAACCTTTCGTATAAGAAAAAATAAATAATATTATATATAGAAAGGGTTCTTTAAAAATGCCCCAAACCCTCCACTACCCTCCGAAAGAGGTATATTATGAAAAAATATGATTTCAGCAATCCACAGGTATTTGAACAGCTTGAAGATAAGGCAATTGACGGTCAGCTTGATTATTCAAGCTTTCCTCCGCCCGAGTATAAATACTTTTCAAGGCTTGCAAAGGTCGGCTACAACAACCGTCATAAAGGCTGGGATATAAACATCTGCCTTGAATGGCAGGACAAGCTCAGAACGGAGTATAAGCGTGACAGAAACGATGCAGACGAATACCGTATTCTCTCACAAAGAATTATGGATAATGTAATGAAAAGCGCCGACTTCGTTCGCAAAATGTATCAGTCCCAAACCAACGAGCAAACTGTAACAAACGCCCTGCAAGCCTTAGAATGCCTAACCAACGAAAACGGCTTAACCAAAAGAATAACCGAAAAATTAAAGGAGAGTGAAGATAATGACAAAATGCACAAAGAACAGGCTTGAAAGTGAGGTAGAAGAATGAAAGGCGTTAAAAATATCACCGTTAATTACGATAACGGCGAAACAGAAACCTTAAATAAAGGTGTAGTTGTTGATTTTGATGAAATCGACAATGAAGAAGAAACTATCAAAGTCAGATATCGTATGTGCGATATTAAAGGCAAGGATTTGTATTTGATTGTAAACTCAGTTATTGCGTTGGCACAGAAACTTGGTATGCTTGACGAGGAGTGTGAAGTGGATTGACGGTTAAAGATTATTTATATTCGGTCAGGGTTTCGGATAAGCTGATCAGAACGAAAGAACACGAGCTGTCAAAACTTAGGCTGAATATTGCACAGGTATCGGTTAAGCAGAACGAGCCTGTTAAGACATCAGGAGTGAATGACCCTATGCGGATTGTGGACAGGATTGCAGACCTTCAGGCTGAAATCAATAGGGAAATTGACAATCTTGTGCGGTTGAAAACTGAAATCCGCAGTAAAATCAATGCACTTGACGATTACCGTTACATTGCAATTTTGACCGAGTATTACATAAATTGTCAGAAGTGGGAGGATATTGCCGAGAGTATGGAAATGAGCGTAAGGCACACCCTGAGATTGCACGGCGAAGCGTTACAGTCGTTCCGAAAAAAGTTCGATTTCTCGTAAAATTATTTTGAAATGTCATTGAATGTCACCCTTACCCTGCGTATAATGGTATTATGAAAGTTTGATAAACAGGACATATGTAGAACTCTCCTGAGATAAAAAAATGCACAGACCGCTCTCGTTTGAGGGCGGTTTTGCACTGTTTAAGCGAAAGGCGGTGTTGTATTATGGCTATGCTAACAGCTAAGCAACAAAGATTTTGCGATGAATATTTAGTTGACCTTAATGCAACACAAGCCGCAATAAGGGCAGGATATTCAAAAAAGAACGCAAATAATATAGCAAGTGAAAACTTGGCAAAACCCAACATAAGGGAATATATAGACAAAAGATTATCTGAAAAAGAATCAAAACTAATTGCTCAGCAAGATGAGGTTCTGAAATACCTTACTGCAGTTATGAGACGTGAAAAGAAAGAAAGCGTTGTTGTAACAGTCAGTCAGGAAGAGTCAACATACAAACCTGATGAAAATGGTACAATACGAAAACATACAATTAAAAGCGAAGTGCCGGAGATAGTAACGATACCAACAAGAATATCCGACGCAAACAAAGCGGCCGAGTTGTTAGGTAAAGTATATAGCCTTTTCAAGGATAAACTTAATGTTGACGCAAAGGTTGAGCAGTCCGAAAAGCTATCCGATGTGTTCAGACAGTTGGGTGGTGAGGGACTGAGTGAGTAACAAATTCCCGTTGTCACAAAAGTATATCGACTTTATCAACACAACAAATGTGTCAGCTGAATTTCTTGAAGGAACTACAGCGTCCGGCAAAACTACCGTCGGAGCAGGCGTTAAGTTTATGCGAATGGTGTCGCAAAGTAAAAAGAAGATACACGCAATTGCCGCCAAGACAACAGGTAAAGCCGAAGAAACCATTATTCAGCAGGACAACGGTATTCTTGACTTGCACCGCAACGCTGTCTATTGTGGTAACGGCGACAAGGATTACAAGCTGCCGCATATCAAGTTTGAGGACAAAATTATCTATATTCTCGGTTACAGTAGTCGGGATAAATGGGAAATGGTTCTCGGTGCGCAGTTTGGGTGCGTTTATATTGACGAAATCAACACCGCCGATATCGAGTTTATCCGAGAGATGTCAACCCGTAATGACTATATGCTTGCAACGCTGAATCCCGATGATCCGAGCCTGCCTGTGTATAAGGAGTTTGTCAACCGCTCCCGTCCTTTTAAAAAATATGAAAACGATGTTCCTCCCGAGATTACGGCGGAGCTTACCGAAGAACCTGTACCGAATTGGCGGTATTGGTTCTTTTCTTTTGCCGACAATTTAAGTCTTACACCCGAACAGATTGAAAAGAAAAAGAACTCTGCACCGAAAGGTACAAAGCTCTATAAAAATAAAATCTTAGGTTTGCGAGGCAGAGCAACAGGTCTTGTGTTCCCGAATTTTGAGAGGGCAAGACATATCAAATCAAAAGAGTGGGCAGGAAAGTTTTTGAACTGTAACCGCAAGTCGGAACACTTTGTTCAGTTCACCGCAGGTCTTGATACCGCCTATTCGCAGAAGTCGCCTGACACTATCGCAATGACATTTTACGGTATTACCAATCACGGCAAGTGTGTTCAGCTTGATGAAAGAGTTTATAACAACGCTGAAATGCAAACGCCTATTGCCCCGAGTGACACGGTGAAGAATTTTATTGATTTTCTTGACCGCAACCGTGATGAATGGGGCTTTGCACGCACGGCTTTTATTGACAGCGCCGACCAAGCGACTATTACCGAATTTCAAAAGTATAAGCGACAGCACGGCTGTGTCTATGACTTTGCAAATGCATGGAAGAAAACGAAGATTATCGACCGAATCAATCTTGTACTCGGCTGGCTTGCCACCGACTGTTATTTTGTGCTTGAACATTGTAAAAACACGATTGCCGAGTTTGAAATTTACAGCTGGCGAGAGGATAAAGACAACACACCCGAGGACGGTCACGACCATTGCATTAACAGCGGTCAATATGCGTGGCTGCCGTTTAAAAATATTATTGGAAGTGAAATAAATGGGGCTGATTAACAGAATGGCTGAATCTATCAGATCTGGAATTAAAAACTTTTTGCAGATTACTCCTGCAAGCGACAAAACAATTACCGTCACCGAAACAAGCAATCATCTGACCGAGTGCTTTATCAATCGCATTTGGTATTGGGGCAACAGCAGACAGCTTGCGGAGCTGTACAGGCAGATTGATACAAACAAAACTATGTTTTGGGCGGCAAAAAGCACAAAGGGGCTTGAAATCCGTAAAATACACACGGGCTTGCCGGCACTCATCTGCGAAACGCTTGTGAATATCGTAATTGCCGACTACAACGGCACAGATGTTACAAGTAAAAATTCAACCGCTTATGCAGAGCGTTGGGAAGACATTGAAAAGCAGAACAAACTGTCCGACACGGTTAAGCAAATGCTCCGTGACCTATGTGTTGTCGGTGACGGTGCTTTTAAGGTCAGCTTTGACACGGCTGTATCAGATGTTCCGATTGTTGAATGGTATCCTGCCGAAAACATCGACTTTACATATGTGCGCGGCAGAATCCGAGAGGTTAAGTTTTACACCGATTACACGCAAAAACACCGCCGTTATCGTTTTGAAGAAACATACGGTTACGGCTATATTCACTATGCTTTGTATGATGACAACGGCAAAGAGATTGACCTGCACACGGTTGACGCTCTTTCGTGGATTGATTCAAAGGGCGTTACATTTGACGAATCATATATTTGGGCTGTACCTGTCCTTTACGGCAAATCGTGCCACAAGGGCAGAGGTGCGGGCATTATCGGCATAAAAACAGACGCTTTCGACAGTCTTGATGAAGTGTGGTCACAGTGGATGGACGCACTCAGAGCCTGCCGAACAAAGCAGTATGTGCCTGGTTGCCTTGTTCCGAGAAATCCCGAAACCTGTCAGCCGATATCGCCAAATCCGTTTGACAACCGATTTATCACCGTGGGCAACGATATGTCTGAAAACGGCAACGGCAACAGGATTTACACCGAAAGTCCGCAGATTCAGCACGAAAGCTATTTGAGTTCATACATTACTGCCCTCGACCTCTGCTTACAGGGCATTATATCGCCGTCAACTCTCGGCATTGATACGAAGAAGCTTGATAATGCAGACGCTCAGCGTGAAAAGGAAAAGACAACCCTTTACACAAGGCAGAACCTTGTAAAAATTACGCAGAACGCACTTCAAAGCCTTGTTGCAGTTGTACTCAATGCAGACGGTGAACTTAACGGCAATGGTATTGTTGAGGGCTTGGAAGTATCCGTAAACTTCGGCGAATATGCAAATCCGAGCTTTGAAAGTCAGGTTGAAACCGTGTCAAAAGCAAGACAGGGCGGTTTGATGTCAGTTGAAACCTCGGTTGATGAGCTTTACGGCGACAGCAAGTCGGAGGATTGGAAAGCCGAAGAGGTGCAGAGAATTAAAGAAGAACAGGGCATTGCAGGCGAGGAAGAAACCTCATCATTCGATGATTTGGCAGGACTGACAGATGAGTGATTATGATATCGGAAAAGCCTTTGAAGAAATCGAAAACGAGCTTATCGACAGTATGATGCGCAATTTCAGCCGCCACAGAGCAGAGGAAACCAAAGAGGGTTACAACTGGTCACAATGGCAAGCGGAACAGCTCAAAAGTCTTGAAGAGTACCGCAATCACAACGCAAAGAAATTCGGCAAGCGTTTCAAAACCATTAACAGCAAGGTTGAAGAGATGATTCGCACGGCAAAGGCTGACGGCAGTTCAGACCAAGAGGCGGAAATACTCGAAACCGTAATGAATGGATTTAAACCGCCAGAAAAGCCGTCAGCACACAGCACAGGCGAGTTTTTTAAGGTCAACGAAAGAAAGCTTGACGCACTCGTAAAATCGACTACGGACGATTTAAAACGAGCAGAAACGGCAGTCCTGCGAATGAGCAATGACAAGTACCGCAAGGCGATATACAATGCGCAGGTTGCAATGAATACGGGTGCGGTTACATGCGAACAAGCCGTTGACATCGCCTGCAAGGATATGCTCAATGCAGGACTGAATTGTGTGGAGTACAAAAACGGTGCAAGGCATACGCTCTCGGATTATGCGGATATGGCAGTTAAAACAGCCAACAAAAGAGCCTATCTGCGTGGCGAGGGCGAAAAGCGAGCCGAATGGGGAATTTCGACTGTAATTGTGAATCGCCGTAACGGTGCTTGCCCTGAGTGTGCCGACTTTGTGGGACAAGTATTTATTGATGACGTTTACAGCGGAGGAACAAAGGAAGACGGCGATTATCCGTTGCTTTCAGACGCTATATCGGCAGGACTGTTTCATCCTCGCTGCAAGGATAGTACAAGTACATATTATAAAGACATAAGCACACCGCCTGAATCAGAAGTTTTGAGCAGTGATGAAAAAGAAAAACTTGGAGAACAGGAACGGTTGCAAAATCAATTAAATTATTGCAAACGTCAACAGAAAACCTTTGACCGTTTAGCCAGATACTCGCTTGATAAAGATAATCAGCAAATGTATTTGGCAAGGGCAAAACAATGGGAAAACAAGGCAGCGGAAGTTCAAAAAATGTTTGATAATTCGGTTGCAAAATCCGCTGAAAGTGGTATAATTAATAAAAAGACGACTACTGTTGATGCAAATAATATTTCAATTATTGCAAACTCCAGTCCGACTATTCAAGATACAAAAGAATTTCTTGATTTGTTGAATAATAATTCAAACGACAATATCAAAAGAGCCTATAAAAATTATTCTTCTCAACTGAACAGTGTAAAATACAATCCGTCTGGAGGTTGTTATCGTTCTATCTTAAAAGAAATAAGTTATGGATATCCCGATAAAAACCAACTAGCTGACGGTAGAAGTAAATTCAGCACATTATCACACGAATACGGGCATTTTATTGATGATGTGGGTGTATTTAAAAACCTTAATTTTAGAGAAATTGACACTATAAAACAAAGTGTAAAATTATCTAATAATTTGATAAAAAATAAAGCCAGTGTAAGTGATGAATTTCTAAAAGCATTGCGAAAAGATAAAAGTGCTTTAAGCACAAAAATCTTTGATAGTACCTTTAGGGATGATTTATTTAGTTCATCTGCCAGTGCAGGAGTTCAAGATGCAATATGCGGAATGTTTGGCACTAAACGCACAAAAATGAAATGGCAACATAAAGATAGCTATTATGACCGCAGATATTCTTCTTTTAAACAATTAAGAATAGAAAAAGATGTACAAAAGGTATACATAAACTTAGGTTATGATGCAAGTAATCAAGCAAAAGTAAAGTCTATTGTAAGAGATTATGAAACAGCATCCGAAACGTGGGCTAATATAATGAGCGCAGAAACCTGCGGAGGCTTGGAGCTTGAATATGTAAAAAAATATCTTCCCAATAGTTATAGTAGCTTTTTGAATATTATGAAGGAGTTGAAATAGTATGAGTGTACACGAAAATCTTGAATATCAGAACAGTACCGAAAATGCCATAAAAAAATATGAAAGAGTTTTCGGTGAAGGCTCTTTTCCTGATTTCTATTTTGAATATGAATTTGACAGAGCAACATTTGAAAACAAAATTGTTGAAGCCATAAACAAGTGTTTGGAAAACGATAAAGATGTTTATGAAATGAAAATAGTTCCATTAACTGCACTTGAAACCAGCTACTAATTAAAAAAAACCGCTCCCACAGAGTGAGGGCGGTTTTTTTATACCCATTTTTAGGAGGTGAGAATATGAAGGTTAGAGTAATCAGACAGTTCAACGACAAGGCCGAGGGGTTTATAACACGACCGGTCAATGAAACCTATGAATGCTCGGACGAACGAGCCAAACAGCTCATTGACGGCGGTTTTGCAGAAGAGGTCAAGTCTGACGCTCCCAAAAAGCCGAGAGCAAAGAAAACAGAATCAGCAGATTAAGCACTTTACGAATATGTAAGGTGCTTTTTTATTGTCCGAAGACATTAAACTACGGGAGACACCGTGCAAAACTGAAACAGAGAGACACTCTATAAACTGATTACGGGAGACACCCGAAAAACTGAAAGGATATGAAAAAATGGCAGAACCAAATCCAACACCAACCCCCAATGAACCGACACCTGCACCGCAGGGAACTCCACAGGGAAACGCTCCTGCCTTTGATTATGACAAGCTCGCAAGCCTTATTACAGGCAAACAGAGCGTGACAGAGGACACCGTTTTGAAGTCATATTTTAAGGAGCAGGGATTGTCAGCCGATGAGATGAAAGAGGCTATCGGTGCTTTTAAAAAGCAGAAAGCCGAGAACACTCCCGACTTAGCAAAAATGCAGTCGGAAGTTGAATCTGCAAACAACGCAAAACTTATGGCAGAAGTCAACCAGTCGGCAACCCTCGAAGCCGTAAAACAGGGCGTTGACATTGCAACCGTTCCGTATGTGCTTAAAATTGCAGACTTTTCAAAGGCTGTGACGGACGGCAAGGTCAATGCGGAAAAGCTGACAGAGGCTGTTAAAAAGGTACTTGATGATATCCCCGCACTCAAGGGCAAACCTGCCGAGAACGGCACAGGAGTTAAGAAAATCGGCGGTGACGGTAACGGTACATCGGACGGTACAAAACCAAAGGCAAATGTTCCTACCAAAAAATGGAACAGATTTAATATTTAACCAAAGAAAGGATTGAAAAATTATGGCAAACACAAATAACTATGCCGAGCAGTTCAGCCCTGACCTGCTCGAAATTCTCGTTCAGGGCACACTTACATCACCATTCATCACTTCAAATGTAAAGTGGGTTGGTGCAAGAACATTCCACTTCACACAGATGAGTACATCAGGCTTTAAGAACCACAATCGCAACGGCGGTTGGAACAAGGGCAAGTATGTTCAGACCGATGTTCCGTTCACCTGCGAACACGACCGTGATATTGAGTTCCTCGTTGACAAGGCAGATGTTGATGAAACAAATTCGACTGCAAGTGTCGAGAACATCTCAAAGACATTTGAACAGACACAGGTTGCACCCGAAACGGACGCACTTTTCTTCTCAAAGGTTGCAACAAAGGCTCAGGCGACAGACGGATATCATTCTTCAACAAAAGCATCGGAGTGGACTAAGGAAAACGCTTATTCAAAGCTCAAAACAATTCTCTCTGCCGGCAAGCTCCGCAGATATAAGGCAAGAGGTACGCTCGTATCTTATGTATCATCTCACATTATGGATTGCCTCGAACAGTCAACGGAGTTCACTCGCAAGATTGAGCTTACCCAGATTGCAGAGGGCGGTATCGGCATTGAAACAAGAGTGACCGAGATTGACGGTTGCCCTATCATCGAGGTTATTGACGATGAGCGTTTCTACGACAAGTTCAACTTCAATCCCGATGACGGCGGTTTTGAGCCTGCAACAGGTGCTCACAAAATCAATGTTCTTGTTGCCTGCGGTGAAACCTGCAAGACTGTACCGAAGATTTCAAGCATTTACTTCTTTGCCCCCGGCTCGCACACAGAGGGTGACGGATGGCTCTATCAGAACCGTTCACTTTCCGATGCATTCGTATTCCCTAATGGCAAGGACGATAAAATTGACAGCATTTTTGTTGATGTTGACACAACGGCGGTAGCGTAATGTATGCTGATTATATTGAACATCAGGGCGGAGATGAAAACAGTATTATCTCTGCCGAACACATTGATGTTCTGACTTTTAACCGCATTGATTTTGAAAAACTTTCGGAAATGCAGAAGAGAATCATCAGCAGAGTGCATAGCAGACTTACTGCTTTTGAAGAAGAAAATGCCGATATGATTTCTTCCTATCTGAAAAGCTATTCAATCAACGGCACATCAATGGAATTTGGCGCAAGCTGGAATTTAATGTGTATCAGCGGAGTGGCAATTCCTGCCGACCTCTATGCGTTGCTAAAATCAACAGGACTTTGTTATCCTGCAATCTGAAAGGTGCGTGAAAACCGTGAAATTTCCGTCACTTGTAAAAAAGCAGTTCTGTAAAACTCCTGTCGAGGTCACAATCTACGGTGAGGGTGTTACCGAAGACGGAGCACCCCTGACCGTGTTTGAATGCAAAAATCTGTATCCCTCCGACAGCTTGTACCCGTCAGCAACCCTGCACGGTGGCTCTGCCTTGTGTAATATGCAGTCAAAGGCAAAGACGGTCTATACCAAAGATCAGAAAATTGTTCAGGTGTCGGCTGGCTTGCTTTTTGACGGCGACATTGCCCCCGACAGCCTCACTTTAAGCGGTGGCTTTGTAATCCTTGACGGTGTAAAACGAAACATCGTACAGGGTACAAAACGCCGCAACCCCGACGGCACAGTTAATTTTACGGAATTGGATGTGATTTAATGGGATTTTCGGTATCGTCAAAAATTAAACTGAATATGCCTGTTGTAAAACAGCTTGATAAGGCAAAGCAACAGGCTCTTGAGCAGACAGGTGATGCACTTCTTACACAGGTGAAAAACACGCAGGTAATGCCGTTTGATACGGGTAACCTTCAGAACGAAAATACCTTTGTCGATTACACTCAGATCAGGAACGGCACGGTGAAAATCGTGTCAAGCACTCCGTATGCAAGAAGGTTGTATTTTCACCCCGAATATAATTTCAGCCGTGAGGAAAACATTGCCGCCGGCGGAAAATGGCTCACACCGTGGCTTGAAGGTGGTACAAGGCATAATTTTTGCAGTCGGGCATTTGTGAGATTATACAGAAAGGAAGCAGGACTTTGATTTACTTATCGGACATCAGAGATTGGCTCAAAAGCGTTACCTCAGCCGAGCATTATTACATCGGCAAGCTTGACAACAAGCAGGACAGGTCAATCGGTGTGTATTCATTAAAGCAGTCGGGAACACCCACAAGGGCAATCGGCGGTGAAAGTACCTACGATACAATAAGCGTGTCTTTGCTTATCCATTACACCGACAACGCAAGAGAAACCGAGGAGTTTGCACGCAGACTTTTTGAAACGCTTTACGGCATTAAAAATGTTGAAATTAAGGAACACAAAATCTATATAATCGAACTGCTCACGGAAGAACCCGTTGATGTAGGAACAGATGACAAGGGTGTGTATGAGCAGGTCATTGAAGTTAAATTTTATTACGAAAGGAAGTAATTTTATGGCAAAGGTTGAATCGGGAGTATTCCCGTGCTATGAAAATCAGTTTGCGGTTGGCAAGACAGGAACAGAATCCGCCACGACAAATATTGCTAACTGTGAAGAATTTTCCGTTGCATTTGACAACGGTGTCGAGGAATGGACAGCCTTTGAAAACGAGGGCTGGAAGTCAAGGCTTATGACTGCTAAGTCAATCACAATTTCGGTAAAGGGTAAGCGTACAATCGGTGACGCAGGTAACGACCAGATTGCCGCCCTTGCATTTGAAAACGGCAGAAAGGTAGAAGTTCCGTTTATGTGGACTTTCCCCGACGGTGCAACCGTCCTCTTTAAAAATGCAGTTGTATCCGTCACATCTAACGGTGCAGGCGCAAGTACGGGTGTTGCTCCGCTTGAATTTGAAGTTATGTCAAACGGCAAGCCGGTATATACAGCAGCCGCTTAAAAAACGAAAGGAATGAACAATTATGTCAAAGCTAATTGATATTACAGACAAACTTAATTTTGAGGAAAAGCCGATTGTAAAGGTAAAGGACACGGAACTTGTTATTAACAATGACGCAGTGTCAATGCTCAAAGTTGCGGCAATTTTTGAGGACGGCAACGGTAAAAGTAAAGATGTTATCGAAATGTATCATCTTCTTTTTGATGAATCCGAGAGAGAAAAGATTGAAAAGTTAAAGCTGAATATGCACGATTTCAACGCCCTTATCAGCGAATCTGCCAAAATTGCAACAGGCGATTTGACTGACGAGGGGGAAGCTCAGACCCCGGCTACGACCTGATTGATGACTTTGATTTAATCGTGTCGAGCTTTCGCTCGGAGTACGGGGTCAGCATTTATTCAAAGGATTTTGCAAAAATGAGTTGGAATGAGTTCTGCTCACTTCTGCAAGGCTTAGGACCCGAAACACCGCTTGCAAGAACGGTTCAAATTCGCCTTGAAACCGACAAAGAGGTCTTGAAAAGCTTTACTTCGTCACAGCATAAAATCCGCAACAAATGGCGGTCAAGAAATGTAAAGCACTATTCAGACGAAGATATGAACACCGTTCTTGCAGAATTTCAAAACTTCTTCGCTAATCTGTAAATTTGTACATAATTTTCGCTGTATCTACAAAATTCTTGACAATGTTAATATATGGTGATAAAATGTAACATGCACTAACAAATTTATTAAGGAGAGTGTATGTTTATGAAATGTCCACATTGCGGAAACGAATTAAAGGACGATGCAAAATTTTGCGACAAGTGCGGTGCAGGCTTTGGCGGAAACGATTCAACCTCGGCAACCGTAAATCCTGCAAATGCGAAGAAGAAAATTTACAAGCGTTGGTATTTTTGGGTTATTATCGTTGTTGCTATTATGATTGTTGGCGGTGTAAACGGTGCAATTAACGGTAACAGCAGCTCAAACAAATCAAAGCAGGAAACTACTGTTGCAAATCAGAGTTCAGAAAAAGCAACTGAAAAAGCGACAGAAGCACTGACCACAAAAGAAGTTGCAACAGAAAAGCCTACTAAAGACCCGAAGAAGGTTGAAAAAGAATTTAAAGACGGTTGCAAAACAATCGACTTTAAAACTCTTTCAAGAAACCCTGACAAGTACAAAGGTAATGACTACAAGTTTGAAGGTCAGATTATTCAGGTTCAGGAAGGCTGGGGTGATTCGGTTGACCTGAGAATCAATATAACCAAAGAAGAAAATGAGTATCTTGATGAACCATTGTGGACTGATACAATCTACGCAACAGTAGAAATTCCAGACGGCGCGGACAAACTCCTTGAAGATGATGTAATCACATTCTGGGGAACTTGTGACGGCGACTATACATATGAAACCGTAATGGGCAACAATGTGTCACTTCCGAAAATCGACATCAAATACTACGAACTCAACAAATAAAACAAAAAGCCACTCCAAATGGGGTGGCTGTTCTTTTGCAAATATTTTATTAGCGTACATCATAACGGTGTGCGCTGTTTTTATGCCTGTTTTTAAAGAATCTAAAATGAAAGGAAGTGGTGAATATGGCGACAAAGGCGGGTGAAATTGAGCTTGATGTCAGGCTTACGGGTGATGATATTTCCAAAACATTGCATAAGATTTCCGATTCAATTACAAAAAAGTTTGATTCGGCATTTTCAAGTCTTTCAAAAGATTTTGAAAATGTAAACACGGATATGAAACAGTCCTTTTCAAAGGTTGCGGAGGGCGTTTCTCAGAAAACCGAGAAAGAGTTTTCAAACATCAAAGGCAGCGGTGAGCAGTTAAGCAATTCGGTTTCATCCTCGTTTAAGAAAATCGGTACAGTTGTGGTTGCCGCCCTTTCCGTTGCCAAAATCAAGGAGTTCGGTCAGCAGTGCATTGAATCGGCTGCAGAAGTCAATGCGGCAAATTCACAGTTTGAGCAGACTTTCGGCACAATGCAGTCGCAGGCAGAATCAGCCATTCAGAGCGTTGCCGATCAAAGCGGTATTCTTGAAACCCGATTACAAGGTGTCGGCACAAGCATTTATGCCTTTGCAAAAACTACGGGTATGGACAGTTCAAGTGCTTTGGGTATGATGCAGGAGGCTTTACAGGTAACAGCCGACAGTGCCGCATATTACGACCGTTCGCTTGAAGACACCGCAGAAAGCCTGAAATCGTTTCTTAAAGGCAACTTTGAAAATGATGCCGCACTCGGTTTGTCCTGTACTGAAACCACACGAAATGCGGCGGCTAATAAGCTGTATGGCAAGTCATTTACGGATTTGTCGGAATCGCAGAAACAGCTCACGCTTTTGCAAATGGTCAAGGACGCTAATCAGCTTTCGGGTGCTATGGGACAGGCAAGCCGTGAAGCAGACGGTTGGGAGAATGTAACGGGCAACCTCAGAGAAAGCTGGAAACAGCTCCTTGCCGTAGTCGGTCAGCCTATTCTTCAGGTGGCAACTCAGGTTGTAAAGCGGTTGAGTTCCGCACTTGCGACTTTAACGGAATATGCCAAAGGTGCGGTTGAATCGCTTTCAAAGGTCTTCGGCTGGGATACAGGCAATAACACCGCAAGCAATATCAAATCTGCGTCTGATTCTGCCAAAAGCCTTACGGATACGGCAGATGACAGTTCAAAGTCACTTGATAATGTTCAGAAAAGTTCCGAAAAAGCAAAGAGAAGTGTAGCGGGCTTTGACAAGCTGAATGTGCTTTCAAGCTCTGACAGCTCATCTTCAAAGTCAGACACCTCATCATCAAAAAGCTCTTCAGGCGGTTCATCAGGCGGAGCTGTTGCAAAGAATGTTGTCAAGGACACAAGCAAAAACCTTTCGGGGGCATTCAAAAATCTATACGAAAAGAGCGGATTCAAAGGCTTTGTCGAGAATGTACAGAAAGGTATTAACAAGGTTGATTGGTCAGCTATAGGCAAGAACTGCAAGACCGTTTTTGATAATGCTGTTCCCATAGCTCAAAAGGCATTCGGCACAATGCAAAAGGTCGGTTCTGCAAAACTCGGGGCAATCGGCTCTGCATTCGGAGCGGTTGCGACAATCGGCGGAAAGTCGTTTCAGACCATTTCAGGCGGTGTTGCTAAGTGGATTTCAAAAGACAGGGAAAAGATTATCGGCTTTATCGACACCATAGGCAACAATCTTACAGACGGCTATAACAACCTTTCAACCTTTTTTGATAATTTCGGTACACTTGCAGGCAATGCAATTGACAATGTCCGCCCTCAAATGGAAGAATCAATTTCCAATCTTTTAAGCGGTCTTACAACCTTTGCAGGCTCAGTCGGCGAAGTTGTCTCGGGTGCGTTTTCAATTGCAACCGAAAGCCTTGTTGAATGGACTGAAAATGACGGTGCAACAATCACTGAATTTCTCGAAAATTTACAATTGCAGTTTGCAGATGTGTTTAACTTTATCGGTCAGATTTTCGGAGATATCGGAACAATTATCAGTAATTGGTGGAACGGCAACGGACAGCAGATTTTTCAGAATATCTGCAATATGTTTACCAATATCGGCACAACCCTGATGAATGTTTACAATCAATGGATTAAGCCTGCGTGGGATTTTATCGTAGCAATCGTAAAGTCAGCTTGGGAAAACTGGCTGAAGCCTGTTTTTGAGGGTGCAATAAACTTCTTCGGTAAGGTTGCAGACTGTGTTTCAACCGTGTGGAATAACTTTCTGTCGCCGTTTGTAAACTGGCTTGTCAGCTTTTGGGGACCTATATTTCAGAATGTTTTCAATGCCGTAAAAAGAGTATTTGATAATGTGTTTACATTTATCGGTGGGTTGGTTACCTCTATACAGAAAACATTCGGCGGTCTAATTGACTTCATTACAGGTGTTTTCTCAGGCGATTGGAACAAAGCATGGCAGGGTATCTACGACTTTTTCAAAGGTATTTGGGATGGTATTTGTGCCGTGTTTAGATTTATTGTAAATGCTATCATTGACGGTATTAACGGCTTGTGGACGGGTATTTATAACTTTGTTTCCGGTGTTATCAATGCAATCGGAGGAATTGCAGGGGCAATTGGTTCTGTCATCGGGCAGGATTGGAGCTTTTCAATGCCTGAAAATCCGCCTCTCATTCCGAGATTTGAAGAACCCACAGAATCACCTGCACGAAAATTTGCAAAAGGCGGTATTGTTAAAGCTCCGACACTTGCGGTTGTCGGCGATAACGCAGGCGCTAACAGCGGTAACCCTGAGGTTATTTCTCCGCTCAACAAGTTGCAGGGTATGCTCGACAATTCGGGCGGTCAGGATACAGTGATTCTCACACAAATTCTTGACCTGCTTAAACGCATTTATGAAATGTTCATTATCTTTCGCAATAACGGCGGCAACACTTATTCGTTTACTGCCGAGCTTGAGGGTTCAACGCTTTTTGAAGAAATGATAAGACAGGATGAGCTTTACAGACGCAGACACAACGGTAAATCCGCATTCGCATAAAGGGGGAAATGATATGTCAAATTATAACGGCTATTTGCTTAAATTCGGCAACAACATAATGCCGAATAAGTACATTACCGCATTTTCATCAACTCCGAATCAGCGACTTGAAACTTCTGCGGAACGAGATCAGAACGGTACACTTCAAAGAGCAACGCTGTCAAATTACAAAACAAAAATTTCGTTTTCAACTCACATTCTTCATCTTGACGAAAAGATTGATTTTCAGTCGATTATCAACCTCTCAATGGCGAATAAGTTACAGAGAAAGTGCAGGGTAACTTATTGGAACGATGAAACGAACAGCTATTACACCTCTTATTTTTATATTCCTGATATCGAATATACCGTAATGACCGCCGAAAAAAGTGATATAACCTATCAGCCGATTACGGTTGAGCTGATTGAGTATTAAGGGGTGATTCTTAAAAATGCTTGTATCTAAAGAAATTGCTGATAAGCTGAAAACAAACACACTTTACAACACCGTTGCCCTGCATTCTCCTGACGGCAGTTTTGAGGATATAACCGGTGAAAGTATCGTGCTTAACAGTTTTTCGCTTGAAAATGAAATCGTTGAAAAAGAATTGAAATTCGGCGGTTGCATAGCCTCTGAAATGAGCGTGAAACTCATTGATTATGATTGCTCGGCTTTGATAGGAAAGACGGTACAGGTCATCATAACGGCAACATATCTTGAATCGGAGCTGTATCCGTCAGATGATTTGTACCCGTCAAATACTCTTATTTGTCCTGCCGAAACAGGAACGGTTGAATGTCCTGCTTTCTACGGTAAAATTCAGTCGGCTCAAAGAGATAAAAAACAGCGTAACATCGTCAAAATCACAGCCTATGACGCTTTTTATGATATGTCAAAGGTGGATATGTCTTTGTGGTTTGGAGGCAAAGAGAACTATGGTTATGCGCACTATCAAAAAGACGATAATTTTAAGAGCTTTTATTCAATAATCGCAGAATTTGCCAAAGATTATGCAATTACAGGGGTTTCACCGCCGAGCTTATCTATCTTTAGTGTACCGCTGAAATTTGATGATACCTGCGTGGAAAAGGTTATAAAGGACATTACCTTGTCAGATTTAATCCAAGCTTATGCAGAATTAACTTTGAGCTTTGCCGTTATAGATGCCGACGGAAAAATGCGTTTTAAAAGGCTGTATTCTCAATCTTCCGTTGAAACAATCGATTCGTACAAAGATTTATCCTTTGAAGATTACGAACTTGAGCCTATCCGTATGTACAGTGCTAAGTTTGCTGATAAAAAAGCGTTTTTGTATGGCAACAGTAACGATTTTTCGTGGTATGTTTCCGATAACATTTTGATGAGGTGCAGAACAACAGCAAGTGATATCGGCACAAAATATAATTCTGTTAATTTTTTTGGTGATGTATATAAATACCGCCCGACAAAAATTAAGCTGTTTTCGTATTGGTGGCTTGAGGCAGGCGATAAGTACACAATTAAAACTCCGTTTGAAGATTTGCCGACAATTGAAACATTTGTGTTCAATAAGAAAATGAACGGATTTATAACTACCCTCACATCAAAGGGCGAAAAACGATTAGGAAAGGAAGTAAAAGAAAATGAACAAATACAATAAAATTGTCTTTGCGAACGGCTCTGCTCCGCCCCTCAATGCCGACAACCTCAACCATATGGATGAGGGGATTGAACGGGCAACAGACGGAGCAATTGCACTTGAAACCGAAATAGCCACGGCAAGAGGTGATTCAGCCGACCTGAACACACGCTTCACCGCTGATGAAGCGAGCATTGAAGCCGTGAAGTCTGAAATAGCCACGGCAAGAGGCGGTCAAAATTCACTCGGAGCAAGGCTTGATACTGTTGACACAAATCTTACAAAAAAAGCAGATAAAACCAGCACTCTTGCAGGCTACGGAATTACGGACGCATATACGAAGGAAAAAACAGACCAAAAACTTGCCCAAAAGCTCAATTCAATGCCGTTTGACAGCGAACCCAAAAATAACAGCCCGTGTTATCTCACAAGCGGTACGGTTTACAATTCTCTTCTTACAAAAGCCGATAAGACTGAAACCGATAATTCGCTCGGCAAAAAAGCTGACAAGGTAGATGTTGATACCTCACTAGCAAACAAAGCTAACCTTGTTAACAGCTCTAACATTTTTGATTTTGATGCTTGGGCAAAGGAATTTCAGAAATTAAATAAACCAGTTACTAACGGTACACTTGATGAATTGAACTTTGACGAAAAATCAATCACTATTACCCCCACAGCAAAAGACTGTTATACGAATACTTATGTCTTACCTAAAGCAATGAAAATAAGTGTAAAACCGAATACTAAATATTGGATGTATTGGCTTACAAACAACTATGACAACAATGCTATAGTTTTTTTTAACGGAAAAAGTAATGACACGAATATGGTACTAATAAAAGGCAACGGAGGAACATTTGTCACAAACAATGATACATCGTTTATAACGATTAGGTTTGGCAACTATCGTGTTGGTAGTTTCAAGGTGTCCGAAATTATGATTACCGAAAAAGAGTCAATCTATTTGCCAAATAAAGTTGCAGAGGGTGTAACAGAGGTTGCGAACGAGGTTTTGGCATTTGAAAAGACAACCCAAGCCTCACTTGACGGTAAATATGACAGTTCAAACATAGAAAGCGGTACATCAATGCTCACGCCATATTCAACCGTTGCCGATAAAATCAAAAGTGCAAGTTGTACATATAAGACGATTGGTGACATCGTAATCGTCAGTGCAACGGTCAAAATGAATGCCGCTACAATTGGAGCGAACAGCACATATCCGCTGATTGGTTTGCCGTACAAATGCATTTCAGAGGACAATGTTTTTTGTGTCGGCATTTCAAACCTCGGCAAGGTCTTTAAATTTGCCATTCTGAAAAATAACACTTGGCTACAGTTTTCAACTCAGGATAAGACCGCATACACATTCGCAGACGGCGAACAAATCAATGTGATTTGTTCGTACAAAATTAAATAACGGAGGTAAAAATTATGGAACTTAAAGAAAAAATCACACTCGATATGCTCACAAAGGACAGCGTGTCGGTACTCAGACAGCAGTTTTTGACCTTTAACGGTGAAGAAATGCAGGTAGGCGGAAACATCCGAAATGCATATATGAACGACGAATCCGGCAGAGAACAGATAAGAAAAGTCTTGTCTGATGAATACTACAATGCTGTTATGGCAGTCTGGGGAACAGAACCGACAGTCGAAGAGCCGACAGAAAGCGAGAGCGAAAACAATGCAGATTGACATTTTATTGCTTGCTGAAATCATATCGGCATTAACCGTTATCAGCGGTCTGATTTTCGGCATTTTTAAGTTTATCGAAAATAACAAAAAGCAGAACACCGAAATCAAGAAAATCAAAAACGAACAGACCTTGACCATGTACGCTCTGCGTGCTTGTCTTGACGGCTTAAAACAGCAGGGTTGCAACGGTCGAGTGACCGAGGCAATCAATAAGATTGATAAGTACCTCAATCAGTCGGCACACTCTGCCGATGATTTAAATTAACGAAAGGATGATATTTTTATGAGTAACAAGATTTATGACATTTTAAAGTACATTGCACTTATCGTACTGCCCGCCCTCGGCACGCTCTATTTTGCACTTGCAAGCATTTGGGGTTTGCCATACGGCGAACAGGTTGTCGGCACTATTACAGCCATTGACACCTGCCTTGGTGCATTGCTCGGCTTATCAGCGTATAAGTACAACAAAAACGAAAGTGAGGAATAATTATGTCAGCAAAGAAAATCTATCTCAGTCCGTCAAATCAGAACGGCAACACCTATGCAACGGGCGGTACAAACGAAATGGCTCAGTGTGACAAAATCGCCGCCGCAACCGCAAAGGCACTCAAACGCTGTGGCTTTGAAGTAATGGTTGCAAAGTCGGGAACGCTTATGCAGACAAGATGTCCCGAATCTGACAGGTTCGGTGCGGACATTCATATGCCGATTCACACTAATGCGTTTAACGGCAAGTACACAGGCGGTACAAGAGTGTTCTGCCTTAACTCAAACGGCAGAAAAGCCGCTGAGGCGGTAAAGTCTGCCCTCGGAGCAATCTCGCCCGGCAAGGACGATTCAGTCAGCTACAAAACCGACCTTTACGAAATCAATGTACCTAAAGCATTAACCGTGTATGTTGAGTGTGAATTTCACGACACTGTGACAGGCTCGAACTGGATTCGCAGTAACACAAACGCAATCGCCGAGGCAATCTGCAAGGGTATGTGTAACTACTTCGGCTATAAGTACAAGACGGCAAGCTCATCATCGGCAACCGCAAAACCGTCAACCCCGACAACAAAGCCGAGCACATCAGTCTTTAAGCCGTACCTTGTAAAGATTACATCATCGAACGGCGTAAATATCCGCAAAGGCGCAGGCACGAACTATCCCGTGTGTGGCTCAATCTCCAAAGGCGGAGCGTACACAATCGTAGCCGAAAAATCAGGCATAGGCGCTAAAAAATGGGGCAAACTCAAAAGCGGCGCAGGCTGGATTGCCCTTGACTACACAGCAAAAATAAAATAAGTTTTAAACCGAACACATAATTGCAAAAAATATTCCCCTCATCCGCTGTAAAAAGTGGGTGAGGGGAGTTTGTTATTTGTAGATTTGTTAGCTACTTGTTAGCTGTGTGTTAGCTACGATATGTATTTTTCCGTGTTTTAGAGTGATTTAAGTATAGCAAAACCCCAGTAAATATCGTATTTACTGGGGTAAAAAGCTATGGTGCAGGTAACAGGACTTGAACCTGCATGAAATTGCTTTCACATGGACCTGAACCATGCGCGTCTGCCAATTCCGCCATACCTGCTTATTAAATTGAAAATTGAAAATGGAAAGTTGAAAATGATTGTGTCAGCTTTTGCATAATCAATTTAAATTCCCTTGATTTTTACACGGTGGGGAAACCGAGACGGAGCTTACTTTCAGATAAATCTTACTTTTCGGCTGATTCCGCAACAGCACTCAAAATGTGCTACATTATTATAGCAGACCGACAGGTAAGTGTCAAGTGACATTTACTTTATCGGTCTGTTTTACGCTGATTATTTTTCAGAATCGGGTTTGCGGATTTTGAAACCGTCATATTTTCCGATGTCGCAGAGGGCAATTTCGTGGCAACCCATTCTTGTTGACAGCGGTGCAAGCTCCATATAGTCGCCATAGAGGAAAGTAAGGTACTTGTCATATTCCTTTGGCACGGGGAACTTGTAACCCTCAAAGTCGGCATAAGCAACATCGTCAAGATATTCCTTTGGAAAAGCACCGTTATAAATATTTCTGCCCATTCCGTCATAGAGATATTTTGCGTTCTTTTTGTTTTTAAAGAATTTTAAAGTACGGACTTCAAGCCACATACTGAATCTGAGCGGAAATATTTTCTTGCAGAAATTTGTTACAATGCTCTGGATTCTACTGCCGTTTTCAGCCTTGCGATTGTTCCATTTATTGAACACCAGCGCTCTTGTGAACAGAGTCACAGCCATATGAATTTTTCGTCCGATTGCTGAATTGGCTGTGTTATCATGACAGAAAATATCAAACGCAATTCCGTTGTGCATTGCATGGTGATCCTTTGCAAAGTCGGTTGCAAAGAAAGTGTCGTCAAGTCTGACCTTGGCAAATTCATAGAAACAAGCCTTGTCCGTATGGTACGATTGAAAAGTCATATTGCTCGGAAGTTCCTTTGGCGCAATCTCGCAAAAGCGGTCAAAATCTTCACGCAACATCATAATATCGGCATCATCATCCCACGGAATGAATCCTTTGTGACGGATTGCACCGAGAAGTGTTCCGCCACCGAGAAAATATTTTATGTTGTGCTTTCGGCAAATTCTGTCGGTTTCAAGCAGAAATGCAAGCTGAATTTCGTGAATTGAATCAAGTCTGCGCTCATGTGAGTGGGGGATACGCAGAACTTTTTCGGACTTCATCTTGTCCATTATGCAGATTTTTAGCATGGTTTCAAGGTCAATGTCGGGAGTGCATTCGTTTACGGAAATTTTGTTTGAATTAATTGCACAGCCGTCAAGCTCCGTAAAATCGCCCGACTCAATTGTACAGCGACTGCCGTAAATATCGTTGAGAACAGCCGCAATCATTATCAGCGATGCATTGCAGTTTTTGCCGCCGACATTATAAACTGCGTTTTCTTCAAGAGTTGTCATTGCGAAAACAATCGCCTTTAAAACATCGTTGATATAAACAAAGGTGTAGCGATCCCTTGTTGCCGGAACAACTGTGTCACGGTGGTTGGCTATATCGTCAAAAACAGGATCAAGCACGCTTGTAAAGTTGCTTGACGCTCCCAAAATTATGCCCGTTCTGAGCGTTGTAACGGTTGATTCGCTGTTCTTCAAAACCGAGTGCAAGGTGGTTTCTCTCGTTCTCATAAGCTGTCCTGCAAGCGATGAGGGAGAGGTTATATCCAGCTCGGCATATTCGTTTTCGGAATAAACTCTGTGCGGTTTGGCTTTGCCGTAAATTCTGCTGTCGTTCACAACGACAACCCTTGCGCCTGTGGCTTTTGCAATTTTGGCGCAGGCATTTATCTCTGCAATGCCGTCAATCATAATCTGTGGGTTGTTGTTTGTATGTTCACCGCAGATTCCTGTTGTAATTACATAGTCGGCACTTGAAATTTCTGATGCAGAATTATAATCGACAAAATCAAAATCATCTCTTAACAAGAGTTCGCTGTGGTATGATGCCATTGCGTTGCGTGATTTGCCGAGAAGGATAACTTTTATTCCGAGCCTTTTAGCCTCGTTATTGTAGAGAAAGGCATAGCAAAGACACCTTGCAAGTTCACCACCCGAGATGACAATTGTTTTGTTCCTGAGCTTTGCAAGAGTTTCTTTTTCAACTCCGGGCAATGCCGCCCTGTCGGCATCAAATTCGTTTAAAAAATCTTTAATACGCATTACTTTATCCTTCGCAATTCTGCACGCAGTTCTGTTGCTCTTATACTGCGTTTTATTCCGTCTTTAAGCGTGGTTTTCGGACTAAAGCCGAGTGATTTTATTTTATCGTTGCACAAAACATACGGTGTGGGGGATGACGGAGAAAATTCGGGTTCTTCTTCATCTTTTCTGTGAACGAACACTACGGAGAGATTCTTTTCGGGATTTGCCGATTTTACAAGCTGTGCAAATTCCCGCATTGTCACATTTGCGTTATCATTTGAAATGTTGTATGCCTCGTCGCTTTTTCCGCTAAGCAAAATATTAATCAATGCAGGAACCGTGTCCGTCACATAGCAAAAGCTGAACTTTTCGCCACCATTATCTGTAAGCATAATGCTCTGATTTTTTGCCGCACTGACAATCAGCTTTGCCCATTTTCTTTCATCGCTCATTCTCACACCTCCGAGTGTAGCACACGGACGGGCGATTTTTACATTCATACCGAACTTTTCAGCATAGCAAACAGCAAGTGTTTCGGCTGAACGCATACTTTGTGCGTATGCACTGTCGGCATCGGTCGGATCAAGATAGCCGAGGTCGTTTTCGCAAATGTTATTTTTACCGCTGAAAACCTCCCCGTAAACCATATATGAAGATACGAGCAGAACCGATTCGGCATTTGACTCTTTTGCATATTCAAGCACATTTGCAAAGCCCGAAATGATTGTATCTGCAATTTCGGGATTACTGCAATCTTCCTCTGCAACCTCACACGGGCAGTTGCAGTATATTACAAAGTCGGCTCTTTCAATCTCCGGAAAGTTCTTTGACTCTCCGATTTCAACAACAAAATCTTTGCGGAGAGTAAGGCTGCCAAACTGCTTTTCGGCATCTTCACGGCTTTTTGCAAGGGTGATTACCCTTGTGTTGTTTTCAAAAAAATCATTGCCCTCAAGCAATGTGCATATAATGTAATATGCAATAAGTCCGTGACAGTCCGACACGAAAACAGTCTTGTTTTTTAACTGTTGAAAATTTATCCTGTTGTCTGCAATTTTTTTAATGTCCTCAAAAATTTCGGAGGACAGATTGCCTTTTACGGTACAGTCCATATGGGTTTACCTCTCAGATAAATCAGAAAAGCTCCGCAATTGTGGAGCTTTTGCTTTATTCCGAAACGGAATTATTTTTTCTTTTTTGATTCCTCATAAACTCTGAGGGTTTCATCTGTCGGGCCGTCAAACATAACAGTTCCTTTTTTCAGGAAGATTGAACGCGCGCAGATTTCTTTAACCGAAGCGGCATTGTGGCTTACATAAAGAACGGTTACACCGCTTTCGATAATCTCTTTAATTTTATTTTTACACTTCTTTTTGAAGGTTGCGTCACCGACCGAGAGTGCCTCGTCAACAACAAGAACATCGGGTTCAATGTTGACATTGATAGCAAAACCAAGACGCATTTTCATACCGCTTGAGTATGTTCTTACAGGCTGGTCAATGTAATCTCCAAGCTCTGCAAAGTCGATGATTTTCTCCTCGATCTGCTTAATGTAGCTGTCCTCAAGACCGAGAACATAACCCTTCAGATAAATGTTTTCTCTGCCCGTCATTTCCATGGAAAAGCCTGCAGTGAGCTCAAGCAATGCGGCAACCTTGCCGTCAACGGTGATTTCGCCTTCGTCGGGAAATGCAACGCCCGTAATCATCTTGAGCAGAGTTGACTTGCCTGCACCGTTGTCGCCGACAATACCAACCGATTCGCCACGATTGATTACCATTGAAACATTGTTAAGTGCCTTATTTGTTTTTGCATTTCTCGGTTTAAAGAAAAGAGCCTTGAATCTTGCCTTGTCATCTTTGTAGAGTGTGTAGGTTTTGCTGACATTTTTAAAGGTAATAATCGGATCGGATACTTTTGTTTCAGCCATAATATTACCTCCTTAAAGTACATCAGGAAGTTTTTTCCTGAGTCTGTTGTAGTTGAAAATACCAAGGACGAAAATTACAACAAATTCAATTGCAAACACAAGACATTCCGTTTTGTTTGCATAGAACGGTCTGTTGTAGAGGAAACAGTTGCGGTAGCCGTTTACGAAAAAGTTAATCGGATTGATAAGCATAAGCTTGTTGAGAAACGGCGAATCAAAGCCGTAGGAGTTGTACATAATACCCGATAACCAGAAAATACCTGACATAACGGAAACAATCAGGCTTTCAAAGTCCTTACTGAACGCAGACATCGGGGCTGTTGACCATGTGAGCGCAAGGAAGAAGATAAACATCAACGGACAGTACAGGAAAAATTGCAGATTGTACCAGCTCGGTCCGATTGTGAAAAGTACATATGCGTACATAAATGCCATAAGAATCAGGTGAACGAAAAGCCTTGAAACCTCTGTATAAGTAAGGATTGTTGAAACGGGGAACTTAACCTTTGTAATAAATTGACGGTTGATTCTCAGCTCCTTTGCACCCTGCGTTATGCTGTCCTGAATAAAGAACCACGGAATGATACCGATGAACATAAAAGTAAAGAAGTCAATGGAAAAAGGCTGTGCTCCGCCGATGTCAAGGTGAAGTGTTTTAAGCTGTTTGATACCGCAGGAAAAAGCAAACCAGTAAACAAAAATTGTAAACGCAGGCTTAACAACAGCCCAAAGAGGACCGATTACGGCGCCTTTGTAGGTTTTAATAAGTTCGTTTTTGGCAAGGAGCAAAATCTGCTTCCCGAAGCCACGATGTTCTTTCAAAATTGTAAACAATTATTATACCATCCTATCTCTTTTGTGATGCACAGGCGCCCGCCTGCAAGTGAATAAAATCGAAAAATGTATTATGCACTCTTTAACAGTATATATTATATTACTTTTTCCTAATTTGTCAATCAAAACAAGGTAATTGAAATCTATTTGTAAGATTGAGCGAATCCCCGTTAATTCTGTGTGTTTTGGGTGTTCGCAGAGCGAATATGACAACCTGTCACGGAAACCCTTTAAAATAAGGAATAATACTTTTCAGATAACATAAAATTTAAAGGCTGTATAAATGGGGGATGATTAATTTTAAAAAATTACCAAAATTAAAATCCCGAACAGAGCCTTTAAAAGCTTTGCTCGGGATTAATTTTATTGCTTATCAGTCTGCCTGGATTTTTACAAACTGTTCCTGCATATAGGAATAAACCTCATCGGAAACATTTGCAAATACATAGCATTTGTCAAGATACTCGTCACTCGGAAAGATGAATTCGTTTTTCTTTGCGTCTTCATCAATGTAATCGTCATATGCAACCTGATTGGGTGTTGCATAGTTCAGATATTCAAAGTTTGCGGCGGCAATTTCAGGGTCCTGCATAAAGTTGATGAACTTCTCCGCATTTTCCTTGTTCTTACTGCATTTCGGAATACACATTGCGTCATAGAAGAGGTTTGCGCCGTCCTTTGGCATTGCGTAGTCAAGATCCTCGTTGTTATCAATCATTGTCATAATATCGCCTGCGTAGTACGGAGCAATTGCCGACTGGCTGTTTTCCATTTCAGTAAATACCTGATCCATTACATATTTTTTAAGGAGAGGCTTCTGCTCTTTAAGTTTAGCGGCGGCTTTGTCAACATCTTCCTTGGTGCAGTTAGCAGGATTAATGCCCTCAAGCTGCATTGCAATTGCCATTGCGTCACGGCTGTTGTTAAACATAAGAATCTGACCTGAAAGGTCTTTGTTCCAAAGTGCGTCCCATGAATCGGGCTTTGTTTTAACCTTTGTTTTGTCATAAACCATACCTGTTACGCCCCAGCTGTAGCATACGGTATATTTACCTTCGGGATCGCAGGCAAGCTTTTTGAAACGCTCCATAAGATTGTCGTAGTTAGGAATATTGTCAAAGTTAAGCTCCAACAGCATATCCTCATTAATCAATCTGCTGATCATATATTCGGACGGAATGACAACATCATAGCTTACATTACTGTTTTTCAGCATATTGTAAAGCTCTTCGTTGGTTTCATAGGTTGTGTAGTTTACCTTGATATTGGTGCGTTTTTCAAACTCCTTGATAATATCGAGTGAGTCATCTTCGCCGTTTGAAATGTACTCGCCCCAGTTGTAAACATTAACTTCTCCTGCGTCAGCTGAGTCAGCCGAAGCCCCTCCGCCGCAGCCTGAAAGGCAAGCCGCACATGTTGCCGTCATTGCAGATGCAAGGACAATGCTGATGATTCTTTTCATTTCTCAATCTCCCTTTAATAAAATTTTTAAAATCAAGTTCTCTTTTTCTGCACCTTTTCTTCGTGTCTGTCACGCAGGTTAATAATAACCATAACAATGAGTACAGCAAGGAAAAGCAGTGCGGAAAGAGCGTTGATTTTCGGTGAAATTCTCCTGTGAGTCATCGAGTAAATTTCAATAGAGAGGTTCTGGAATTTTGCACCTCTTGTGAAATATGTTATGATGAAATCGTCAAGAGAATATGTAAAACTCATGAGCAGACCCGAGAAAATACCAGGCATAAGCTCGTGAATAATTACCTTGTAAAATGCCTGCCATTGGTTACAGCCAAGGTCAAGGGCGGCGTCGTAAATGCTCTGATCCATTCGTTTGATTCTCGGCATAACATTAAGCACAACAAACGGAACACAAAAGCATATGTGCGAAATTAAAACCGTGAAAAATCCCATTTCAAAGTTAAAGATAACTCCGAGGGTCGTAAACAAAAGCATGAGAGAAACACCCATTACTATGTCAGGGCTGATGATCGGAATGTTTGACGCATTCTGAATAAGCATTCTTTTTTTGCCCTTGAAATTGCTGATGCCGATTGCGGCGGCAGTTCCGAGGATTGTTGCAAAAACAGATGCAAGAACGGCAATAATAACAGTATTCCACAATGCGTTCATAATATTGTCGTCACGAAAAAGCTGTACATACCATTTGAATGTAAATCCTTTCCAGACGGTAGTTTTGCCGTTGTTGAAGGAATAGAAGATAAGTACGGCAATTGGTGAATAAAGGAAAATAAGCAGGATTGCAATGTAAATTTTTGAAAGAATACCTGTTTTCTTTTTCATTATGCAATCGCCTCCTCATCACCGAACAAGTTCATGATTATCAGGAACACGAAAATAAAAATCATTAATATCAATGAAATTGCCGAACCCGTGTTTTGGTCTGTCCAGAATATTTTTTCAATGACATCACCAATCATAATGTCATCCGGACCGCCGAGATACTGTGCAACCAGGAATGTGCTTGCACTCGGAACAAATACCATTGTCACCCCCGAAATAATTCCGGGAACGCTGAGCGGTGCAACAACCTTTCTGAATACGGTAAAGTTGTTTGAACCGAGATCCTGCGCCGCCTCAATAAGACCGTTGTCGATTTTGCTCATAACGGTGTAAATCGGCAGAACCATAAACGGAAGATATTCATACACCATTCCGAGAATTACCGCACCCGTGTTGCCGATGTAGGTTGAATGAATACCCAAAAGCGAGAGCATCATATCAATCGGACCGTTGTCCTGCAAAAGCGTTACCCATGCGTAGATTCTTAGCAGAAAGTTCATCCACATAGGAATCATAAGCAACATAATTAGCGTGTTCTGGGTTGATTCTTTCATTCTCGTGAGAAGGTATGCAAGCGGATATGCAAGTACAAGACAGATTGCCGTTGAAATAAGCGCAATCCAAAGTGATTTTACAAAAATATTTGTGTAGTAAAACGCATTTGTAAATGCCTGAAGCGAAAAATTACCGTTCTTGTCGGTAAAGGCGGTAAAGCCAATCATAATAATCGGAATCATTGTGAAAACAACCATCCAGATTATGTAGGGAATAGAGGGCTTGCGTGATTTCATTTATCAGCCCTCCTTTTCCGAAAACTCTGAGATTACCTCAAACCGAGCCTTTGAAAAGTTGAATGAAAGCGGAACATAGGTTGCGACCTGCTCGTCCGTATCGCTGAGCATAAGCCACTTTCTTTCGTCCGATTCAAGAATGATTTCGTTGTGTTCACCCTTGTAAACTACGGATTCAATGTACAAATCCTTTAAATCGCCCACGCCGTCGCCTGCAAGCGAAAGAGCGTCGGGCGGCAGAGTGATTTTAAGCTTTGTACCTTCTTCATAGTATTTATCGGGGACGTTAACGGTTTCGCCCTCAAGTTCAAATTCAAAGGAATTGTCGTTCTGATTTGCGTATGTAACGGTTGTCTCAATAACATTATCGTAAAACGGAAGAAGCTTGTTCATAATCTGAATGTTGAACGGGATAACCCTCATACCGATTTTGCTTCCGATTTCAGCCGATTCGGTGGAGTGGATAAGAATTTCACACTTTCCGCATCTTACGCTCATCTCATAGTGAACGCCCTTGAAGGTTGTGTTCTCAACAGTTCCGACAAGCTGACCGTCCTCGGGAGAGGTAACTTCAATATCCTCGGGACGGATGACAACATCAACAGGAGTATTTCTGCCGAATCCCTTGTCAACACATTCAAGCTCTTTGCCGAGAATCTGAATTCTGCAGTCATCAAGCATAATTCCGTTGAGAATATTTGCCTCACCGATAAAGTCTGCAACAAATGCGTTCACAGGCTCGTTGTATATATCCTCGGGAGAACCAATCTGCTCGATTACACCGTTGTTCATAACAACAACACGGTCGCTCATGGTCAGAGCCTCTTCCTGATCGTGAGTAACATATATAAATGTTTTCTGAGTTTTCTGCTGAATTTCCTTAAGCTCAAGCTGCATACTCTTACGCAGTTTAAGGTCAAGAGCACCGAGAGGCTCGTCAAGCAGAATGATTTCGGGATCGCACACAAGCGCTCTTGCAATTGCAACACGCTGCTGCTGACCGCCTGAAAGCTTTGCAACGGAACGCTTTTCATAACCCTTGAGGTCAACGGTTGCAAGCATATCGGTTACACGCTTTTTTATTTCATCTTTCGGCATCTTTTTGAGCTTGAGTCCGAAAGCCACATTATCAAAAACATTGAGGTGGGGAAACAAAGAATATTTCTGGAACACCGTGTTTACATTTCTTTTATTCGGAGGAGTTCCGTTAATTCTTTTGCCGCCGAAAATGACATCGCCGCTGTCGGGTTCAACAAAACCGCCGATGATGCGCAGGGTTGTGGTTTTACCGCAGCCTGACGGACCGAGAATAGTTACAAATTCCTTTTCATTTATATCAAGGTTGATGTGGTTAAGAATTACCTCACCGTCAAATTTGATGAAAATATCCTTGAGTGAAACTATTGTTTTCTTTGATGTCTGTTCCATTTATGCACCCCTGTTCCGTTGTGATAACAGTAAAATCCGTAAAAATAAAGCGGATTGTGTCAGCCTGAAAAATGCAGGCGAACACAGTCCGCTCTGCCGTTTCTGCAAAGACATAACCATGATGCTCAGAATTTTTGAACAGAAAAATAAGACGGCTGTGTCGCCCCGTCCTTTTTCTTCACATAAAATCCTTATTAACCGCTTAAAAGCGATTGCACGCAATACAATTTAAATTTTCCGAAATGTCACCCGTCACATAAGCGGCAGGGGACAACTGCTCTTTGATTATATTCTAAATGCATAAAAATGTCAATCAATATCGTGTAAAAAGAAAATCAAATTTGCATTACTAATATTCTTTTAAAGAAGTAAAGCTCATACAGAGTCAGAAAAGGTTAAATATAATGCTTTTTGGTGCAAAATTATTGTTGAAAAATTTTTACAACCGTGTAATCTGCACAAAAAACAGCCCTCGAATTTGTAACATAAAATATATACTTTTTTGGTGAAATTTGTTATAATGAAATCGAAAATTTTATGAAAGGATGTTTTCCCTATGAAGAAAGCAAAAAAGATTGCAAGTCTTGTTGTTGCGTCTGCGCTTCTGACATCTTCTTTTGCGGCAATTACCTCCGTAAATGCTGCCGAGGTTGATTCCTCCGCACAGACTGCATCTGCCGACAGTACCCTTCGTGATAAGGTCGGCGACGGTGTTATGCTCCACGCATTCAACTGGTCTTACAATACAATCAAAGAAAACCTTCCCGCAATTGCAGCGGCAGGATACACAACAGTTCAGACTTCTCCCGTTCAGCAGCCAAAGGACTATTCAACCTCAGGCGATGTAACAGGTCAGTGGTGGAAGCTCTATCAGCCGATCAGCTTCCATATTGCAGAGCAGTCATGGCTCGGCACAAAGGACGATCTTAAATCACTTTGTGATGAGGCTGACAAATACGGCATCAAAATCATCTGCGATATCGTTTCAAACCATATTGCAAATGCCGATGAAACTAGGCCGGATTCTGTGAGCAATCAGGTTAAAAAGTACGAGCCTGAGTTCTATAAGAAAAGAAGAACCTACACCCGTACATACAAAGGCGATGCAAACGACAGTTCGGTTCAGGCAGTTGTTCAGGGTCATGTTTCAAAGTGTCCTGACCTTGTAACAAACGATACTGCCGTTCAGACCTACATTATCAATCTCCTCAAGGAATGCATCGACTGCGGCGTTGACGGCTTCCGTTTTGATGCAGCAAAGCATATTGAAACTGAGGATGACGGCGAGTATGCGTCTGATTACTGGAAGAATATTACAACCTCGGCTTCTTCTTACTACACACAGAAAACAGGCGATGACCTCTACATCTACGGTGAAATTCTTAACAACTGCGGTGCAGACAGAAGCTACTCCTCATACACCAAGTATATCAATGTTACTGACAACAGAACGGGTGACGCAGTGCTTTACAATGTCACAAGGGGTAAGGCAAGCACAGCTACCAATGCGAAATACAAATCAGGTGTTGCAGCGTCAAATGCAGTTCTCTGGGCAGAAAGCCACGATACATACGAGGGCAGCTCGGGTTCATCGGGATTCTCAAACACTGCCGGTATTTCGGATGAAAATGTTGTAAAGGCATGGGCAATCGTTGCGTCAAGAAAAGATTCAACAGCTCTCTTCTTTGCTCGTCCGGGCACAGCTCTCATGGGCGGTGTTTCAACAGATACAACTTACAAGAGCACAGCTGTTTCCGAAATTAACAAGTTCCACAACCTCTTTGTAGGTCAGTCTGAAAAGCTCGGTTCTTCAGGCGACATTGCTTATGTTGCAAGAGGCACAAGCGGTATCGTTCTTTCAAATTGTAAAGGTACAAACGCAAGCGTAAGCATTTCGGGCACAGGTCTTGCAGACGGCAAATATACTGATACGGTTTCAGGTGCTGAGTTTACTGTTGCAAACGGCGTTCTCACAGGTTCAATCGGCAAGACGGGTGTTGCTGTTGTTTACAACGGTACAACAACCCCGAAGGCAATAAACTCTGTTGAAAGCGGTTCGTTCAGGGGCGACACAATGACCCTTACACTCGGTCTTGAAAACGCAACATCGGGTACTTACTGTCTTGATGATTCAACTCCTGTTAAGTTTACAGGTACAACATCAATCCGTATCGGTTCAGATTATAAGCCGGGTGAAACAATCACCCTCACAGTTACGGCAACTGACGGTGTAAAGACCTCTTCAATGGTTTATAAGTACACAAAGAGTACCGCTCAGGAATCGGGAGTGTATGTATTCTTCAACCCTGCTACCCAGAAGGGGTGGTCAGCACCTTACCAGGTTTACATCTATGATGAAACCACAAACAAGGGTACTGTTTACAAGAATGCAAACTGGCCCGGCGAAGCAATGACTCTTGATCCTGCAACAGGTTACTATTACTACGAAGTTCCGAAGTCATCAAGTATTTCAGCTGATGAAGATGATGAAAATCAGGCTCCGTCGGATTTTGACCTTTCAACTTCAGCCAACACAAGAGTAATCATCTCTGAAAAAGGCGGCGAGCAGTATCCGGGCAGAACAGATACACCTATCAGCCTCAACGGTTCATCAAAAGCATTCTCGCTTACAAAGGCAGGTACATGGGAGGATACAACTCTTACACCTACAAAGGTTGAGATTGAGGCTACTGATGTTACAAAGGGTTCTGCAGCAGAACCGACAACAAAGCCTGTTCCGTCAACTCAGCCTACAACCGCACAGCCCGCAACAGAGCCTTCGGGCAATGCTGTTTACGGTGATGTAAACGGTGACGGTGACATTACAGTCGTTGACGCTACACTCGTTCAGAAACATGTCGTTCAGCTTGAAACACTTTCGGCTGACAAGCAGATTCTTGCTGATGTTAATGGGGATAATACAATCTCTGTTGTTGACGCAACATTGATTCAGAAGTACGTTGTTCAGCTCAAAGACTGGGGCCGCACGGGTGATGTTTATCAGGCAGAACAGCCTACAACACCTGAGCCGACTACCGCTGAGCCTACAACCGTAAAACCGACTGCACAGCCTACAACAGCAGAACCTACAACAAAGCCTGCTGACACATACACTCTTTACTTCAAGACTAAGCTTGGCTGGATGACATCTGACGGTGTTTCGCTCTTTGCTTATGACCTTGACACAGGTGCAAGCTATCAGTTTGAGCAGGATACAGATGCTTACCCGAATGTTTACACAGTTGAAGTTCCTGCAACAGTTTCAAATGTCAGTGTTTATCGTTCTCTTTCAGAGGTTGACGAAAAGCCTGTAGGCGGTGATGACGGTAATGTTTACAATTGCTGGAATGCAACAGTTTCAAAGACAAACAACTGCATCTCACTCAGCAATGACGAAGCTGTTTCAACAGCTCCGTATGTTCCGGAGCAGAAGCCTGCGTTCACACTTTCAAGAGTTTACTTTGATAACTCAAAGGCACACTATGCTGATGTTTATATCTACGGTTGGGCAGAGAGCGGACTCGGCAACGCAGCAGCTCACATGAATAAGATTGCAGGTACAGATATCTGGTACTACGATTTTGACACACCGCTCAGCCCCGGTGCAAACTGTTTCCTCTTTAAGGACACAGAATCAACATGGAAAACACAGACAAACGACTTGACAGTTGCTGACGGTAAGAACTGTTTCCGTGCAAATCCGGGTTCAAAGTCCGGCGGTGTCTGGGTAAGCTATTCAGAATAACAGAACTACAGAACAACCTTTTCTTAATATTCTGCTAACAGTAAAGCATTCCCTCCGATAAAATTCGGGGGGAATGTTACTTTTAATATGATTTTACTTGAAAAAGAATGTAATATACAGTATTATATTAGGAGTAATAAACCGAAATTTAAGTGAATTTATGGACGGGAATTTATGAAAACAGAGCAGATTTTTCAGGAATTTGAACAACGGCTTGAAAAAGAATATTATGCACAGCTTGCAAGCAAAGAAATTCTGACTGTTCCTTTGCTTATTGAGATTTTTCTTGACGATGATTACGCAAATGCTCACTGGGCGGAACAGGTTCTTGAGTATATTTGCGAAGTAAATCCGAAACTTGTCTATCCGTTCTTTGAATTTGTTGCCAAAGGTCTTGACAACTGCAACGGCTTTCTTGCGTGGAATACCTGGAAGATGATTACAAAGCTTTTGCCGATTGACACGGAAAATAAATTTGAAAGCGTAAAAGAAAGGTTTTACGACGCACTTGCTTCAAAAACACCGGCAGAATTTTCCATAGCCTGTGATTGTGCCGTGTCCGTTTTCATTAACAAAGCGGATGAACAGAAAAAATTGCTTGATATTTTGAAAAAATCCGCTGAACACAAGTTTTACATTGGCGATACCGAAATTGAAAACAGCGGAGAGATAGCCAAAGAAAAAGTACAGATATTTCTTGAAAGAATAATGAACTATAAAACAAAAGCGGAGAACAATTGTTAACTGATATAATCCCCTTAAAGCAGACTCTTGAAAAACATGGTTTTCAGGGAATGCTTTAAGGGGAGATTTTTATGTAAAAAAGAAGAAAAAAGTACGGTACTGAAACGGGATAAAGATAACTGTAAAATCATATTTTCGGATTTTACAATACCATGTTATAAAAAATCCGCAGATGGTAAAATCTGCGGATAAAATGTTTAAAATTATAATTAAAATGCCTCTATAAGCGGATTGACTGCACCCGGCTGTATTTTTTCGGGATGGTCAATATATTCGATTGCCTTGCCGCAACCGTTGATAACGCAGTCAGCGGCGGCTTTGTGAACTCTTACTTTCAGCTTTGTGGATTCGCTGAGAAGCCTTGCAAATCCCGTCAGCTTGGCAAGACCGCCTGTCAAAATTATACCGTCAGTGTAGATATCACCGACAAGCTCGGGCGGAGTCTGTTCAAGCACATCTTTAATTGCTCTGATAATGTTAAGCGCAATATCCTCGATTACAGGCTTGATTTCGGCATAGCCAACATCAATAAATCTTGGCAGACCGCTTACGGCATCTCTGCCTTTAACTCTGAAAAGCTTAGGCTCTTTCGGGATTTTTACACAGCCAACTGCAATTTTGCACGCCTCAGCCATGTTTGTGCCGATAATCAGGTTATGCTCTTTTCTGATGTATTTAACAATTTCTTCGTCCATTGCACAGCCTGCCGACTTTATGCACTTTGAAACCGAAATTCCGCCGAGAGAAAGCACGGCTATGTCTGCCGTACCGCTGCCGACATCTGCAATCAGAATGCCATGAGGACTTGTTATGTCGAGCGAACAGCCCATTGCCGCCGCTTTTGGCGCTTCAATAAGATACACCTTGCGAACACCGATTGAGCTTACTGCGTTTACAACAGCTCTTTTTTCAACCTCGGTAACCTCACTCGGGATTGATGCAACAACTCTCGGCATAGTCACCTTTGACGGACTGACCTCTTTTATAAGAATTGAAACCATATCCTCAACAAGTTCGGAGCGTGAAATAACACCGTCATCAATCGGGTGCATTGCTCGTATGCCTGCAGGCGTTTTGCCAATCATCTTATAAGCCTCGTTGCCGACGCCGACAATGTCGTAGGTGTCAACATCAAACGCAACAACGCTCGCCTCATCAAGCACTATTCCTTTATTTTCAATAAAAACTCTTGTTCTGTCAGAACCGAGATCAACAGCTATATCCATTTTAATCACTCCAATGCTATATCAGCAGAGATGTGCAAAGCGTACAGCAACAAATCTCGCCGCATTTGCACTTGTTAAGTATTCTTGCACATTCGCCAAGCGTACTGCCTGTTGTAATAATGTCGTCAATAATCAGTATTCGCTTGCCTTTGATTAAATTCTTGTCAATCGGCGAGTAAACGCCTATAACATTTTTTGCCCTTTCAGCCGCCTTTATGCTGTGCTGGGTTTTATTTTTCTTTGTTTTGGCAAGCAGGTCGGCATACTCAATGCCGAGAAGCCTTGCACATTCCTTTGCGAGCAACTCAGCCTGATTGTATCCACGCTTTCTGAGAGTATCCTTGTGCATCGGCACACAGGTGACAAGGTCAAATTCCCTGTCACGGTAAACATCTTTTATTGAACGAACCATTTCGTGTGAAAGCAATTCGGCATATGCACCGCAGTTGTGAAATTTAAAGTTAAGAACTGCTCTGCGGAAAATTCCGTCATAGGGGAAAGGAGAGGTGCAGATGTACCCTCCCGTTGCATATCGTACAAGCGGCATTTCGGGGAATTCTTTTCTGCATTTGTTGCAACAGCTTTTGTTCGGTTCAATAACCCTTCCGCAGTACGGACAACGAACCGTAAAGAAAAATCCTTTTATCGTGCCGAAAACTTTCTTAATAAAGTGTGTCATCTCTCAGTAAAAATTCTTTAAGACCGCTGTACCGTTTTGTACGGCGGTTATTGTTTACCATAAATTCAACGGTTGACGGATTGCCGACAAGCACAAGCGTTTTCTTCGCCCTTGTAACAGCGGTGTAGAGCAGATTTCTGTAGTAAAGCTGAGGAGGCCCCGAAAACATCGGTATAATAACTGCGTCAAATTCATTGCCCTGACTTTTATGCACCGTGATTGCGTAGGCGAAATCAAGATCGCCCGCAAATTCAAAGGTGTATCTTGCAATCTTGTCAAAAAATTTAACGACAAGCGATTTTGTTTTTCTGTCAATCTTTGTGATGATGCCTATGTCACCGTTGAAAATTCCTTCGCCCGTTTCGCCGTTTTCACGAAACCAGCGAATATCATAGTTGTTTTTTATCTGCATAACCTTGTCGCCTGTACGAAAGGTTTTTGAACCGATTGTGATTTCCGCCTTATCGTCATCCTTCGGATTTAGCGCCGCCTGCAATTTGTGGTTAAGCTCGGCAGTTCCGAGTTCACCTTTTTTGGACGGAGCAAGCACCTGAATGTTTTCAAACGGAGAATATCCGTATGCCTTTGGCAGACGATTTGCACAAAGGTCAGCTATTACCGCTGAAACTTCTGATTTATTGTTCCTTTGAAGAAAGAAAAAGTCCTTGTCGGCGGAATTAAGAATGGGTATTTCACCGTTCACAATCTTATGTGCGTTTGTGACAATAAGACTCTGCTGTGCCTGACGGAAAATTTCATTCAACCGTACAACGGGAATAAGTCCGCTTTCGATAAGATCGCCGAGCACATTACCCGGACCTACGGAGGGGAGCTGGTCGGAGTCGCCTACAAGAATAAGTCTGCATCCTGTGGAAAGCGCTCTCATAACGCTTTCCATAATGAATGTGTCCACCATCGAAACCTCGTCAACAATCAATGCGTCGCATTTCAGCTGATTGCGTTCGTTCTTGTTGAAAACGGGGTTGTCATGTTTATCCCAGCTGACCTCAAGCAGTCTGTGCAGAGTTTTTGCCTCATCGCCCGTGAGCTCGCTCATTCGTTGAGCAGCTCTGCCTGTGGGGGCAGAAAGCAAAACGGTTTTGCCGTTTGCTTTCATTATTTTTATTATAGCATTGAGGGTTGTCGTTTTTCCTGTACCGGGACCGCCCGTCAGAACGAGCATACCCTCGGTAAGTGCCATAGTGATTGCTTTCTTTTGCAAATCGGCATATTCGATTCCGTCCTCTTTTTCACATTTTTCAATCGCCTTGTCAATGTTTTTAATTTTCTCTGACGGAAATTTAAGCAACATCTTTATTCTTGACGCTATGTACATTTCGCAGAGGTGAACATTGGGGGGGAACACAAATTTTTTGCCGTCAATCTTATCTTCGATAAGCGAACGGTCAAACAGCATTTCTTCCATGCACCCCGAAACCTTTTCACCGTCAATTCCGAGAAAATCGGTTGAAACCTTCAGCAGCTTTTCCTTTGGCAGACAGGTGTGACCGTTTCGTTCGTTGTGATGAAGAATGTGTACGATTCCTGCACGCATACGGACATTTGAATCGGGTTCTAATTTTTCTTTTTTAGCAATAAAATCCGCACTCTCAAACGATACCCCAAAATCACCCTGACAGAGAATGTACGGATTTTTCTTGATTAAATCGACACAGCTCGGACCGTAAGCGTTGAAAATTTTGACCGATGCGGTGTTTGAAATTCCGTACTCGCCGAGAAAAAGCATGAGTGTTCGCACGCCTGTGTTCTGCTTTAACTGCCTTGAAAAATCCTCGGCTTTTTGCGAAGAAATTCCTTTCAGCATTGCAACTCTTTCAGGCTGATTTTCAAGCACATCAAGCGTTGCCTCGCCAAATTCCTTTACAAGCCTTTGTGCGGTTTGAGTGCCGATTCCCTTGATAGCTCCGGATGACAGATAACGCAGAATATCAGCCGCCTCGGTAGGTCTGCTGATTTCGCAAATCTGCACGGCAAACTGTCTGCCGTAGCTCGGATGATTTGTATATTTGCCGGTAAGCTTTACAACATCACCCGACGACACCTGTGGCATAATTCCGACAGCGGTCAAATAATCGTCACCGTCAGCAAGCTCAATTACCGTGTAGCCGTTTTCATCGTTTCGGAAAACTACGCTTTCAATTGCTCCCTCAAGCTGAAGAAGATTGTCGTTGTTCATTAAAACTTACTCCTCAAATCTTTTTGTGAGTTCGCCGAGAGTAATTTCGTAGCCCGCTCTTTCGTAGTCAAGGTAATCCGTACACGGCTTGAAGCCATCCGTATTTTTTGAAATCTGCAAAGCAATGTATTCAAGAAAATGCGGATTTTTAATCATAATAGGACCTGTAACATGAGTAGCAAAAAGGTTCTTGTCCTTCAAGCCCTCCGTTTTTGCATTTTCGTAGTCACCGAGTCCGTGTTTAACAGTGAAAAGATGATTTTCAATACCTTTAATTTCACTGCACTTGTTTACAAAGCCGACAATCGGTTTTGTGAGAATGTCAGATGTATAAACAATATCGCCTGTAACTCTGCGTTTGTTTTGCTCGGTAACTGTAAAATCATAAATTCCGAGTCCGTCATAAACCTTGCCGTCAGAGTCTGTAATTGTTTTTCCGAGCATTTCAAACGAGTTGCCCGTCATAAGAATTACTTTGCCGCTGTTGATGTATTCAACAAGAAAATCCTTGTACTTTTTAAAATCCTGCAAAACAAGCTTCTGATTTTTTTCTGTACCAGAACCGATGTAGATAAAATCGTAATCGCCCAGGTCGGCATTGTCAAACAGGGTAAGCCTGTCGGTTGTAAATTTCACACCGCTCTTTTCAAGCATTCTTTCAAGCGCAGAAACATTGGCATATTCTCCGTACAGGTTCATTATATCGTGATACAAATGAAGAATTTTCATAATCAGTCCACCTTTACCTTTTCAAGAAATTTACCCTTGTCTGAGAAACAGGTAATTACATAAATCTTTTCTTTGCGGTCATTGTCAAGATAATCAACGGCTTCTTCAATGTCCTTGATAACCTTGATTTTGTTTCTGTCAACTTTTGAGAAAGAAAATCTTGTTGCAAGGTCGTTGCAATATGTTCCTGCAAGCACAATGTTCTTTACATTGTCGCTTTTGAGAAGGTCAAAGTTGATGTCCCAAAGCCACGAAACATCGCTTGTAAAATATTTTCTGCTGACTGCGTCAACAATAATCAAAACATCGCACTTATCCTTGTCAGATGCTGCAAGCTTGAGTGACTGATTGTACGAAATGCTGTTTTCATGTTTTGATGTAACAAGCGTACCCTTTCTGTTTCCGAGCGTGAATGTTACAACACGGAAGTTTTTAAGAACATAATTGCTCAGGCTCTTTGCAATTGTGTTGCCGTCAACACCTGTGATTGACGCAACGGTAAATGCCGCAAGCAAATTGTAAACATTATAAAGCGATTTGAGCGTAAGTTCAATCTTGTACTTATTGTTGATTGTAATTTCGCCTTTTTCAAGATCGGCAGATGTAACTGTGTAGCTTGTATCCTGCCTTTTAAGACCGCAGTTAGGGCATTCATAGTTGCCGATGTGGTCGTAGTGATAGCTTGAATATGTCATAGGAGATTTGCAGTGAGGGCAATATGCACCGTCATTATAAACACCGACAAACTCCTTTGTATCGGTCGGAAGATTGCCTGCACCGAACCATACAACATTATCCCTGCCGTAGCCAAAGCACGAAACAAGCGGATCGTCGGCGTTAAGAATAAGCTGAGTTTCGGGATGAATACTATCCTTTACGGCATTGTAAACCCATTCCGGATGACCGTTTCGTGTGAGCTGGTCACGGTAAAGGTTTGTGATAACATAATGAGTCGGTGTGATGTATTTGAAGGTATATTTTGCAAAGCGTTCGTCACTTTCAATGAGAAGAATATCCGATTTAACCTTGCCCGAAAGAGTACAACTGCCGAGAATAAGAGTTGTAACGCCCTCAATCTGGTTAGAACCCTCTTTGTTCCAGGCAACTTTTTTGCCGTTTTCACAAAGAATATGTGCAATCATCTCAACGGTAGATGTCTTGCCGTTACTGCCTGTTACGGCAACAATATATTTCGGCAGTTCAATTCGTCCGAGAATATCGGGGCAGAGCTTAAGCGCAATCTGTCCCGGCAGACTGCTGCCCTTGCCGAGCAATCCTCCGACAAATTTCAGAACCTTGCACACAATAATAGTAAATAGTTTTTTCATTTTGCCACTTCCTTAATTAAAGACAACCTGTGTTGCCTGTACATACCTTGTATATACTCTTCATCATTATACCACAATTTTATTTCTTTGAATATATATTCTTAAAATTTTTTGCAAATTGAAACAGCAGGTTGAAAAAATTTTAAAATCCCAAAATAAAAAGCCCGAAATTCGGTCAGCTTGAATTTCGGGCTTTTCTGCAGAGTGCAACCATCCGTTCAACGAGTGGTTTTGATTTTATCTGTACTTTTCAACAAAATCGGCGATAAACTTTTTGAAAACACTTGCCTGTGAAATTCCGATATTTCTGCATATTTCTCTGAATTCCTCAACAAGTTCCTTTGGGGCGGAAAATGAAATTTGACTGTAAACTTTTTGATTGTATCTGCGTTTTACTTCGGTTGATGTGACGGTTTTTCTTTTTTCTTCCATAATAATTCCTCCTCAAATCAAAACGGAATCTCATAATTTAATCGTTTTTTCTGCAAATTCCATTGATATTTTCAATGTAACTATATTATACAAAAGCCTGCTGTCCCATTATCCTCCCTATGAATTTTAAAATTGAATTTTGTTGTCAGTTGAAAAGTAAATTAATTTTTTGATTTACTTGTATTGAAGGTGAGATTATAATATAATAAGCGTTGTTATGTAAATTTTGTTATGTGATTTATTAACGGAGAAAATTATGACTGAAAAAGAAAAAATGCTTAATTCGCAGATGTATAATGCAATGGGTGACAAACAGCTTCGTAATGAACGCTGTACGGTTAAAAATCTTTGCAGAGAGTATAACAATCTTCCGTTTGAAGATGAAGAAACTCAAAAAATTCTGATAAAGAAAATTGTCGGCAGTACAAAGGAGAATTTCTGCATTACCGCTCCGTTTTGGTGTGACTACGGCTACAATATCGAACTCGGTGAGAATTTCTATTCAAACCACAATATGGTGATTCTCGACTGTGCAAAGGTGAAATTCGGCGACAATGTTTTTGTTGCGCCAAACTGCGGATTTTACACGGCAGGTCATCCTGTTGATTATCCGAGAAGAAATGCAGGCTTTGAATATGCCTATCCGATTACCGTCGGCGACAATGTGTGGATTGGCGGAGGAGTTCAGGTCATGCCGGGCGTCACAATCGGAAGTAATGTTGTAATCGGAGGCGGAAGCGTTGTTGTAAAGGATATTCCGTCCGACTGCGTAGCCGTGGGAAATCCGTGCAAGCCTATCCGAAAAATCACGGATGAGGATATGAAAACCTGTTTTGACAAAAGTATGAATAAATAAATTCAAGTGAGGATTTTATGGAGCTTAAAAGTAACGAAGAAAAAATTACCCGTGCATTGCTCGTCAGTGTTGACACGGGTGAATATGACGCACAGGCGTCACTTGACGAACTTTTTGAACTTGTAAAAAGTGCGGGAGCAGATCCCGTTTTGTCGGTAACGCAGAATCTGCAAAAAATTGAAAAGGGTACTTTTGTCGGCACAGGCAAGCTTGCCGAGATTGCCGAAATCTGCGAATCGCAGGAGATAGATTTGCTTGTGTTCGACAGCGAGCTTTCTCCGACACAGATTAAAAATATCGAGGCTGAAACAGATGTCAGAGTAATTGACCGAACAACTCTTATCCTCGATATTTTCGCCCAGAGAGCAAGGTCAAAAGAGGGTAAGCTTCAGGTTGAGCTTGCACAGCTTAAATATATGCTCCCAAGACTTACGGGCAAAGGTATTGCAATGTCAAGACTCGGCGGCGGTATCGGCACAAGAGGTCCGGGTGAAACAAAGCTTGAAACCGACAGACGACATATCCGCAGAAGAATTGAAAGCCTGAAAGAAGAGCTTTCCGACCTTGAAAAGCATCGCCAGATGTTGCGTTCACGCAGAAAAAAAGACGGTGTAATAACCTGTGCGATTGTCGGCTACACAAACGCAGGCAAGTCAACTCTTATGAACTGCCTTACGGACGCAGGTGTGCTTGCACAGGACAAGCTTTTTGCAACGCTTGATCCCACGTCAAGAGCGTTGAAGCTTCCGAGCGGTATAACCGTTATGATGATTGACACGGTAGGCCTTGTTCGCAGACTTCCGCACCACCTTGTTGAAGCATTCCGCTCAACCCTTGAAGAGGCGGCACAGTCAGATATTATTCTAAATGTATGCGACGCATCAAGTGACGAGGCAAGAACACATATGCAGGTTACAACCGACTTGCTTGAATCCCTCGGCTGCGGTGATACACCGATTATAACCGTTCTCAACAAGTGCGATTTGCTTGACGAAACTATGTTTGCACAGGACTTTAAAGCCTGTGTTCACATAAGCGCAAAGAACGGCACGGGTATAGACGAACTTCTTAATGCAATTGAGAACAATCTTCCCGTCAGAATGAAAAGAGTAAAAATTCTTCTGCCGTTTGCACAGGCAGGTCTTGCAAACGAAATCCGCAACAAAGGCACTCTCATTTATGAAGAATATGTTGCCGAAGGACTTTCGGTTGAGGCTGTTGTTGACGAAGCACTTTATGCTAAACTTGCAAAATATGAATGCGAATAACTTAAAATTTATTTAATTTGACATTCTGTTTTTTGGTTGTTATAATGATATTATGAAAGGAAAATGATATGTCATTCTTTGATATGATTCAATCATTTGACACCTCGGTTCTTGAATTTATTCAGAACACATTTAAATGCTCTTTCCTTGATCCGATTATGGCTTTTTTCAGCTATATGGGTGAAATGGGACTTTTCTGGATTGCAGTCGGCATTGTGTTTATAATTTTTAAAAAAACTCGCTCAATGGGAGTTATGATGCTTGTTGCAATGGCAATCGGCTTTCTTGTCGGTGAAATCGGAATAAAAAATCTTATAAACCGACCACGGCCGTTTATGGTGAATATCGATTATTCAGCAAGACCGTCTGAGTTAAATCCCGACTTTGGGCTTAACATAGCCATTCCGTCAGGCAGCAGCTTTCCGTCGGGACACAGCTGTTCGTCACTTGCGGCGGCAACCGTTATGCTTATCAAGGACAAACGATTCGGAATTCCTGCACTTGTACTTGCGCTTTTGATTGTATTCTCAAGACTTTATAACTATGTTCATTATCCGTCAGATGTTCTCTGCGGAATGTTACTCGGCGTGATTTGTGCCGTTGTCGTTGTGCTTGTGTTTAAAAAGACAGGCCTTGACAACAGGCTGTCACCGCAAAAGGTTAAAGAAGGCTGATTTTATGAAAAATTACAGATTTGTCGGCAAAACCTCAAAAGAGGCTTTTCTCATCAAGGGAATTAATGTTTTCAACGAGCGTTGGATTCATGAGGGCAGTTGTGCCACCGTGACAAATCCTCAGAACGGCAAAAGCTATGTATTTTCAAAGTACATAAGCGGAGGAGTTGAGTTTGTTGCGGGAAAGGACGCAAGCGGTTACTGGCTGTTCTTTGTTGAGGTATAAAACTGTAAAATTCTTTAAAAGAATAATATATATTGGGAGTAAATGTTAAAAATGGAAAACGAAAAATTATTGGCAAAAAATCTGTTTGATTACAGCAGGACTATTGCAAAGCCCTTGCTTGAAACCGTTGATTATCCGTGGGAGGCTCTTCCGAAAATCAGCGAATTTATCATTGAACTCGGAAAAACTCTTGATCCCGAAATCTACGAGCAGAGGGGAGAAAATGTGTGGGTTGCAAAGAGTGCAAAGGTTTTTGACTCCGCATATCTCGGCGGACCGCTCATTATCTGCGAAGATGCCGAAATCAGACAGTGTGCTTTTATCAGAGGCAATGCAATTGTCGGCAGGGGTGCAGTTGTCGGCAACTCAACAGAGCTTAAAAACTCAATCCTTTTTGACGGCGTTCAGACTCCGCATTATAACTACATTGGCGACAGTATTCTCGGTTACAAGTCACACACAGGCGCAGGTGTAATCACATCAAACCTCAAGAGTGACAAGAGCCTTGTAACTGTTCTTTGCGACGGCGATAAGGTTGACACAAATGTTAAAAAGTTCGGTGCAATGCTCGGTGACCATGTAGAGGTAGGTTGCAACAGCGTTCTTAACCCCGGTTCGGTAATCGGCAGAAACACCAACATCTATCCGCTTTCGTTTGTAAGAGGTTATGTTCCAGAAAACAGCATCTACAAGCGTCTTGGCGAGGTTGCCGAAAAGATTGAATAATATTTATGCATTTGTCGGCAAGCATAATTATTGTGTAGTTTTTATGCGATAAAGGAAAAATAACAGATTTTAAATTTTTGCGTTTTTTTGTTGACAATTGTGATGTTATTTGTTACAATATCCAAGGTTTTGATGACTTTAATCAGAACAATTTTCTGCCGTGTGCAGAAGTTGGATTGTATAAGCCCGTAATACGGACGGGTGTTTCTACAAACTGCCTTAAACAGTTTACTATAATCCCCGTTAAGGGGCGTAGTATTATGTTTTGGCGGTTTTTTTATTCCCCTTAAATGTTACCCACAACAAATAAAGGAGAAAATGATAATGAAAAAGTACGATGTTATTATTGTAGGCGCAGGTCCGGGCGGAATATTTTCTGCATATGAGCTTGTAACAAACAACACTGAAATAAAGGTTGCCGTATTTGAAAAAGGTCATCTTCTTGAAAAGAGAAAATGTCCGATTGACGGTGACAAAGTTAAAAAGTGCATTTCATGCAAAACCTGTTCCATTATGAGCGGTTTTGGTGGTGCGGGTGCGTTTTCGGACGGTAAGTACAACATAACAAACGATTTCGGAGGCACGCTCTACGAATATATCGGCAAGAAAAAAGCCATTGAGCTTATGGAATATGTTGACAAAATCAATATGAAGTTCGGCGGAGAGGGTACAAAGCTTTATTCCACGGCAGGCACAAGCTTTAAGAAGCTTTGCTTACAGAATAAGCTTAATCTTCTTGACGCATCAGTCCGTCATCTCGGTACGGACATAAACTACATTGTGCTTAAAAATCTTTATGATTACCTTGAAAACAGGGTTGATTTCTACTTTGATACACCTGTTGAAAATGTTGAACTCAAGAACGGCAATGATAAGGAAGGTTATCTTGTTGACACAGCCGATGAAAATTATGAGTGCAAAAAGTGCATTGTTTCAGTCGGCAGAAGCGGCAGCAAGTGGATGGAACATGTTTGTCATAACCTTAACATTCCCACAAAGTCGAACCGTGTTGACATCGGTGTTCGTGTGGAGCTCCCTGCCGCAATATTTTCACACCTCACAGACGAACTCTACGAAAGCAAGATTGTTTACCGCACAGAACAGTTCGAGGACAATGTGCGTACATTCTGCATGAACCCGAAGGGTTGCGTTGTAAACGAAAACACAAACGGCATTATCACAGTAAACGGTCACAGCTATGAAGACAAGGCAAAGCAGACAGAGAACACAAACTTTGCACTCCTCGTCAGCAAGCATTTTTCAGAGCCTTTCAAGGACAGCAACGGTTATGGTGAAAGCATTGCCCGTCTTAGCAATATGCTGGGCGGCGGTGTAATTGTTCAGCGTTTCGGTGATTTGATTCGAGGTCGCCGAAGCAATCCGAGCAGAATCAAAGAAGGACTTGTTGTTCCGACTCTTGATGCAACACCGGGCGATTTGAGTCTTGTGCTTCCAAAGAGAATCCTTGACGGTATCATCGAAATGATTTATGCTCTTGACAAAATTGCCCCCGGCACAGCCAACGATGACACACTTCTCTACGGTGTTGAGGTTAAGTTCTATAATATGGAAGTTGATGTTGACGAGCATCTCGAGTCGCCCCACAAGGGACTTTATATCATCGGTGACGGCAGCGGCGTTACACATTCACTTTCTCATGCCAGCGCCGGCGGTGTATTCGTTGCAAGGGAAATCTTAGCAAATTAAAAATTGACGGCGAGCCGCCGTTCCCAATTCGTGAAGATAGATTGCATAATAAACAGCATATTATGCCCGAGTGCAAAATTGCAAGTGTTTATGCAGTCTATGCTGTAGGGGCGTTCATTGGACGCCCACATTGATGTAACATTTTGTTTATTCACATAACTTATGATTTAATCAAAAATGTGTATTCATTTGCAACGGTGAACAAGGTTTGCCGTTGCAAAACAGACGATATCTTTCTGCGACTGCAAACAATAAAAATAACCAAAACCTATTGATTTTATTAATCGGTTATGGTATAATAAGCTCGTTGTAAAGCAGACTGAACAATCAGCTTGTCTTGCAATGGTGTTCTTTTGTACAATATATTTCTTTTTACGAACAAAGAAATGAATAATTTAGTTCAGAATTGCAAGAAGTCAAAAAGCGTGCAATTAAGTGAGCGGCAGGCCCTGTACGATTGGGGTCTGTGAATCATGTCAGGCGGGGAACCGAGCAGCATTAAGCAGTATTGCCGATGCGATGCAGTAAGTCTGTCGTTCACTCATTTGTACGATTGCCGTTATTTCGGCTGACGGCTTGCATTTTTTGTTGATTGCGGGGTGAATTTTTGTATCAGGTACTCTATAGAAAGTGGCGACCGAAAACCTTTGCCGATGTTTCGGGACAGGAACACATAACCACAACTCTTTTAAATGAAATCAGCACCAACCGTCTTAACCATGCATATCTTTTTACGGGTTCAAGAGGTACGGGCAAAACTACCTGTGCAAAAATTCTTGCGAAGGCAGTCAATTGCCTTCATCCCGTAAACGGAAATCCCTGCGGTGAATGTGAAATCTGCAAGGGAATTGACGACGGCAGTATCCTCGACATTGTCGAAATGGATGCCGCATCCAACAGAAAAATTGACGATATCCGTCAGATTATTGACGAGGTTCAGTTCAAGCCCGCAAAGTGCAAATACAGGGTTTACATCATTGACGAGGTTCATATGCTCACAACCGAGGCGTTCAATGCCTTGCTCAAAACTCTTGAAGAACCTCCCGAACATGTCATATTCATTCTGGCAACTACCGAAGTTCACAAGCTTCCGCAGACAATTCTGTCACGCTGTCAGCGTTTTGATTTTCACAGAATCCCGCCCCGTGCAATAGCAGACAGACTGCTCTATGTTGCAAATCAGGAGGGCGTGACACTGAGCGACAGTGCCGCAATGCTTGCCGCATCTGTTGCAGACGGTGCGTTGCGAGATGCTCTTTCGCTTCTTGACAGATGCATTGCAATCAGCTCGGAAATTGATGAAGATGTTGTTCGCAGTGCCGCAGGACTTGCGAGAAAGACATATCTTTTTGAGCTTTCTAACTGTGTAATCAATAAGAACACAGCAAAGGCACTTGAAATTGTTGACAGGCTTTACGGTGAGTCCAAGGATATGGCAAGGCTTTGCGACGAATTGCTTTCGCATTTCAGAACGCTTATGCTCATAAAGTCGGTAAAAAATCCGAGGGATATCGTGATTATGGCTGACGATGAGTTTGAACAGGCTCAAACGCAGTCGGATTACCTCTCACTTGCCGACATTGTATATTATATGGATGTGCTTTCAAAGGCATATCAGAATATGGGCAGGGGAACAGGCGACAGAACAGAGCTTGAAATGGCGGTTGTAAAGCTGTCATCGGCTGAGCTTGACGGTACAATTGAGGCTTTGACCGCAAGGGTAACCGCTCTTGAAAAGGCTGTTAAAAAGGGAATAAAGGTGAACTATGTTCCCGAACAGGTGCAAACTGTACCGCAGTCTGTTCAGAGTGAAACTCCTAAACCGGAGGTTCAAAATGCAGAACCCGGAAAGTTACAGGAATCAAAATCTGTTTCGGAAAAAATCAAGGACGAGCCGGTAATTCCGATGCCTCCTGTTGAGATGCCGACACCGAAACAGCCCGTTCAGCCAATACAGGAACAACCCGTTTCTGCACAGCAAAATCCTAAGAAAGCAGTTCAAAGACAGAGCGTTGACCTTGATGCAATCTATAATAACGCACAGCCTTTTCCCGATTGGGCAGAGGTAGTCAACAATATGAAACCTGTTTCAAGGGCAATTGCGGCGGCATTTGCAAATTCTGCCGCTTACACAAGCGGAAAATATTTGCTGATTGACACAGATAATGAAATGGCTTTTGAACTTCTCAAAAATAACGAAAGACGACAGGAAATCCGTCAGCTTATTTTAGAAACAACAGGTCAGCACTATAATCTCGGTCCGTATAAAAGACCGAGTGCAAAACAGGAAGAAAAAACCGATCCCGTTGACAAGCTTATTGAAAGCTTGCAGGGAAGCGATGTAATAATAACACAAGAATAACCGAAAGGAAGATAAAATTATGAAAGCAAGATTACCAAAGGGTTACGGCAGCGGCGGAGCAAACAACATCCAGCAGCTTGCCCGTCAGGCTCAGAAACTTCAGGATGATATGGAGGCCGTATCAAAGGAACTCGAAACAAAAGAGTATGAGGCAACAGCCGGCGGCGGTGCAGTTAAGGTTACAGTAACAGGCAAAATGGAACTCACAAAGGTTGAGATTTCACCGGAAGTTGTTGATCCCGAGGATGTAGAAATGCTCTCAGACCTCGTTATGGCAGCCGCAAATGAGGCAATCAGGGCGGCCGCTAAGGAAAAAGAGGACAAAATGGAAACAATCTCGGGCGGACTTAACATTCCGGGAATGTTCTGATTATGTCGGGATATAATGTTGCTCCGCTTGAAAATTTGGTGGAGCAGTTTGAAAGAATGCCGGGAATCGGTAACAAAACCGCTCAAAGACTTGCATATTATGTTCTCAATCTGTCAAAAACAGAAGCGGAACAGCTTGCGGGTGCGGTGATGGATGCCCACACAAAGATTCACTATTGCAGTAAATGCTGTAATCTTACAGACAAAGACCTTTGTCCCGTGTGTGCAAATCCCGCAAGGGATCATTCCGTTATCTGCGTTGTTGAAACTCCGAGAGATGCTACCGCTATTGAAAATACCCACGAATTTAAGGGCGTTTATCATGTTCTCCACGGTTCAATCTCACCGCTTAACGATATCGGTCCCGACAACCTTACAATAAAAGAACTGCTTGCAAGGCTTAACGAGGAATCGGTTGAGGAAGTCATTATGGCAACCAACCCGACCGTTGAGGGCGATGCAACGGCTCTGTACATTTCAAAGCTCTTAAAGCCGCTTGGTGTAAAGGTGACAAGGCTTGCCTACGGTATCCCCGTTGGCGGTGACCTTGAATATGCCGATGAATACACTCTTGCAAAGGCTCTTGAGGGCAGAAATGAAATTTAATTTCTTGGTTTAAACTATTGACAAATTGTCAAAACAGTAGTATAATCTTGTATTCCACAGTAGAAAGGAGGATGTGCGGTGGCAAATATGAAAACGATTGCTCAGAACAAAAAGGCAAGACACGATTATTTTGTCGAGGAAACCTATGAAGCCGGAATTGAGCTTTGCGGTACGGAAGTAAAATCCTTGCGTGCAGGCAGAGTAAATCTCAAGGACAGCTGGTGTTCAATTGTTGACGGCGAAATTTTTGTCAACGGAATGCACATTTCTCCTTACGAACAGGGAAACATCTTTAACCGTGATCCTATGCGTGTGAGAAAGCTTCTTATGCACAAAAAAGAGATTTTAAAGCTCTACGGCACGGTTAAGCAGACGGGATATTCACTTATCCCAATCAGCCTTTATTTTAAAGACAGCAAGGTCAAACTTCAGGTTGGACTCTGCAAAGGTAAAAAGCTATACGATAAGCGTGCCGATATGGCAGAACGCTCCGCAAAGCGTGATATGGAGCGTGCCATTAAAGAACAGAGAAGATAGTTTGGTGTTATTATGAGTTTGCGTAGCTTGTACGAAAATATTTCGGAATACAGCGATTTCGCTTTGATCGGGCGGGACTTTTCAGCCTTTGATACCGATTATTCCGTGCTCGGTTTTGCAAATTCGTCCGATAAAACCGAACTTGTTCTGCTGAATTTCAATTGTGCCGAAGAGGATATTTGCTGTGAAGATTTGACTTTTAGAGAAAACATTATTCTCGAAAAGAAAAATGTTTCTGATTTGTCCGATGATTTTTCCGCAATTGTAATTGACGGACAGCGTTTTGACTTTGACTCAGTATGCGGTGAAACGCTTGAATGTTGCGAATTAACAAGGTCATATATCATCTCAGAGTTTATGAAACTCGGTTGGAAGAGCGACAGGCTTTTCGACGCTCCTCTTGATTCTCTGTTCATAAACTTTATTGAACTTGAGAATAAGATTGATGATTTGTCTTTGCTTGATTTGACAAAGAATGTTGAAATAATATTTTCAAAATATCAAAAGACGGATTATCCGTTAGCAAAACTCAGCCTTGAAGTTGGCAAGGAAGTTAATATTCCGATTGAAATTTTTGACGGCGAAAATCAGATTGTGATTAAAAATCTTAAACTTTTGAATTCAGCAGAAGATTCCGAAATGAAGGAATTTTTCAAAAATGATATTGTGTTTCCGTATGTTGAGTATTCGTGTGACGATGAAATCTCAGTGATGTTCTGCCTTTTTGATGAGCTTGACAAACCTTTCAAAGGGATGGGTGTATTGGCAACCGATGACGGCGTTGTTGCTTTTGTAATGGATGATTCGAACAAAAGCGATTTGAAAACGGCTGTGATATATTCACCGATTGAGCCGAATACAAAGCACATTGAATGTTGTCTTGTCTGCTGTGAAAAAATGCTTGATAAGCCTGCCGCTGAATACAGGTTTTCAATATAAAATTTTTAAATTTAATATGGGGATGTAAAGGTTTCGACGGGGATTTCAAACCTTGGTAAGCGAGCGGCGGTGCGGAACCGCCATAAAATCCGCAACTTTAAAATTAACTGACAACAAAACAGTTGCTTTAGCAGCCTGAGTGCTGCTCGTTCCTGCACAGAGTACCTCGGCTGTGTAAGGGGCGTCGATTAGAGGTAAATGTGAACAGGGGAGCGCTCCGAACCCTGTCACAGTTTAGGAGCTGCCAAAGTGCATAGCCTGTTGATGGGCGATGCACCGAGGGAGATTTAAAACACCAACTGCGCTCGGAGAAACCCTTGGCAAGATTTTTTCGGACAGGGGTTCGACTCCCCTCATCTCCACCAACTCGGTCACGATTGCATATGCAGTCGTGACTTTTTCTATGCGGGGCATTAGTTATCAAGTTCGTGAGTTTTAAATGAATTCTGAATTTCAGAGGAAATGAGTGATTCGGAAATATCAAGCATTATGGGTGCTTTCGGTGTTTTATAAGGCGGAAAATTTGTTTTCTTTGATTCCGTAAAATTCTGATATTTGCCGTCAAAGTTAAGCTCTATTTTTGCGGTTTTGCCAAACTTATTCTTGGCGATTATCAGCACGGCATCTTCAGGAGGAGTGCCTGAGTCACGGTTGCGGACATATTCTCTGTCAAGGAGAAAAACATAGTCACCGTCCTGTTCAAGACCTCCGCTTTCTTTCAAATCTTCCATTGTCGGAATATGGTTTGTATCGGCTCGTCTGAGCTGTGAAAGCAGAATAATGCAACAGCCTGTCTGCTTTGCAATCGCTTTGAGTTCGCCTGTTATGTAATCAATCTGAAGTCGCTTGCTCTCACCGAATTTCTTCAGCGTTGAAACAATCTGAACATAGTCAACAATTACAAGCTGAGGCTTTTCTTTGGCAATTTCAGAGGTGATTGCCTCAACATTTCTCGTTTTGTCCCCGACAATAAGATAACTTGCAATGTTCGTACTTAAAGCAAAATTTCTTGCTGTGGATTGCAGCTGTTCGGCATTCTGACTGTTTCTGAAATCCTCATAAGGAATATTGCATTGAGAAGAAAACACCTTGTCCAAAATCATATCGTAGGTCATTTCAAGCGAAAAGAACATAACCTTTTGACCGTGTAAGGCACAATTCACCGCAATGTTGAGTGCAAGCGTAGTCTTGCCGACAGACGGTCTTGCCGCAAGTATTGCGAGTGTGCCTTTCTTCAATCCCGAAGTAAAGCGGTCAAGCTTTGGAAAGTATGTTTTAATGCCCTTGTGAGCCTTGCCAATGTGCGAAATGTAATCATTGAGCATTTTCTCATTCTGCCTAAATGTGTCATTGTGGGCGATTTCATCGGCTGTATCGGCAATGCTCCTCAGCTTTGAAGGTGAAATACTGCTGTCAATGATTGAGCTTTCAAGGCTTGATTTCATAAACCGTTTTGCAGATTCATCAATCAGAATTTTAATATATTCATTCACATTGTCCGTTCTGAACGAACTGTCGGCACATTCAAGAATACGCTGTTTCTGTTCATTTGAGCATTTTGAAAGCAGAATACCTGTATCCGGATTTCCGCTTTTGAATTCTTTGCGGATAATTGCGAATAGGGAACGGTTGGTTTCATCTGTGAACAAATCGTCAGACAATTCTCCGATGAGGCTTTTGCCCTCGTCAAAGTTGATAATATGACCAATGAGTCGGTTTTCAATTTCTGTTGTATCCTTCATATAACCTCCTTAATTTATAATGTTTCATAGGTTGACAGAATGTCAAAATTTTTCTTTGGCTTAACGGTGTCAATCGAATTCAGATAGCTTTCAAACTTTGTCCCGAATAGCGTTTGCGGTCTGAGGTATTGTGCGTAATCACTCCCAAGCCACTCACTGCACTTGATGTCAATTACTTTCTTAAAATCTTCAACAGTAAAGCCTTCGTTAAGTCTTGCTTTAATAAGACTTTGTGTTGCAGCAGTTGAACTGCGAAAATTCTTTCTTGCTTTCAAATTCAAATAGTCGATAATCTCCTTGATTTCGACAATATATTTATTATTATTTTTATTATTATATTTATGTGAAGTTTTCTTCATGGGGGGAGTGAAATTTTCTTCATGGGGGTATGAAGTATTCTTCGTAGTGTCCGTGTCCTGAATTACAGTCATACTCCTTAGTTTGATGTAAGATTCGTTTGCATTTTCAATCTTACGATATATGAATTTGTATTTTACAAGTTTAGAAATTGAGCTTTGAATTGTTCTTGTGGTGGTATTTAGTATCTTAGCAATCGTGTCATTACTCATAGTGCAACAACTGTCATACATTCTGCAAGCCGATTCAATAATACCGTAAACAAGCTTGTCCGTAGAATTCAATCTCTTGTCCGAGAGTATGTTGTATGAAATTGTTATGTATTTGCAACCGCTCATATAATCACTCCTGTTGTAACTAAAGAAGAAACCCCCTCCACTTATACCCCCCTAATCTAAAGAAAAATGCATAGAATAATGCAATTTTTCGAAAATTTAATTAAAAATTATTAGAGCGAATTTGCGTAAAGTAATGCAAAATAAAAACCACCCAAAATCGGGTGGTTGTGTAAAGTGATTATTAAAATATGAATGATGAAATCACGCTGAAATATTATTAAACTAACATCAATCATACAAAGAAGCATAACTGTGCGGTGGTATGATGAATTGTTCTGTCAGGTTCACTTTTGGGTTTGAGGAGTCTGCTTTGAATGCGAGAACGGTCATCAAAATCATTCCGATTACGCCTATTGCGAAGAAAATGCACGAGGGGAAACTTAGCAATCCTGCAAGTATTGCCGAACCGTTTAAATTTTCTCCGAATAAATCGTAAGTAGTTTTATAGTTAAAATTATATCACAGTAATAATTTTGGTTCAATAAAAAAGACAAATTCACACATCATAACAGGCACGCTGTTAAGCGAAAATCCCGTGAGTGAATTTGTCCTTTTTGTTAAGTTAATATTTAATTGCCGTTAAGATTACTGTAAAGTATAACGGTTCTTTTTAAATCATCTATTTTGTTATTCAAATCTCTTATTTCCAAAAGAGTTTCCACCATCAATTCTTTTTCCGGTAGCGAATACAATCGTTCTCTTTCTGCATTTCTCATTCTTACATATTCTTCGTATTGTTGTTGTTTTCTTTCCTGAAGTTTTTTAAACATAATTTTCTCCAAACTGTTAATTAAAAAAATTATTCATCAAGTAATTTTATGAGTACGGCTTTTGCATCACTTAAAACTTTTCCCGAATAATTGTCACCTCTTGCAATGCAATCTTTTATTCCAATAACGCAATGGGCGGCTATGTCGATAGGTGAATAGCCAAAGTCGGAAATTTCCTCGGGGTAATACTTTAGCATTCTTAAAAATGCATCGGGAGCAACATAGTAGTTGTCCATATTGTCAAGAGCTAACAAAAATGCCCTTTTGTACAAAGCGTGTGAATAATCGAGATTTTGCGGTAAATCGCCGTACCTGTACATATCACCAAGCTTGTAAACAGACGGAATATCGCCGAAAATAACCGCCTTTTCCCAACATTCTTTAGCTTTGGTTTTATCAACAGGAATGCTTCTTCCGCAGTAATAGCAGTAGCCAAGATTGCTCAGTGCGGTTATATTTCCCATATCGGCAGACTTTTGATAAAGCCTGATTGCTGTTTCATAATCGCCCGCCTGATACGCATCTGCACCTTTGTTAAGATAAATCTCATCTTCGGTGAGTTCTTCAAATTCATCTTCATTAAATTAATTTTCTTCGTTAATATAATCAAGCTTCATATAATTCATACCTTTCTGTTAATAATTGTTTTTAAGTTCAAACCGGTTATTATTGCCCTGACATAATTGTAACATTATCGTTATACGAATACAATACTGTAGATAATAAATCAGCATAATCATCAAGTTTTACTATGGTTATTTGTATGCTTTTACTATGTGTAAATTTTGTTATGCACATTGCAGATGTTTGGCTTATGAATTTTGTCTGTTAATGCTAACGGATTTATGATATAATAAGCACGGAAATTATAGTTATAATCTAAAGCGTTTGTGAGTGCTTAAAGCACGGAAATTATAGTTGAAATCTAAAGTATTTGTGAGTGCTTATTATATGAATTTATGTTCCCCTCAAATTTTGCCTTGCAAAATTCTCGATGGGTGATTATATCATAATGCACCTTGTGATTATGATATAATAAGAATATTTCAATCATTTTCTTTTCCTCAGCTTTGTTCCTGTGCAGAGAAGTGTAATAGCCGTTCCTGCACCTTTTGCAAACATTTCTACTGCGACTTTTGCCGTTAATGTCATTATAAGTCCAAACATTTTTACCTACGATTTTAGTTTTTGATGATAAGTTTTTCTGTTGCAAGTACAACCGTTGTTGTCACAGCAAATCCAAGCACAAACCATAATGCTTCCATTACTCTGCTCCTTTCGGTCATTTGTATATGCAAAAATGCACCCACCGCCTTTTGGTGAGTGCATTTTCAGATGGTGAAAAATTATTTATTTTTTATATACACTTTTTGCAAATATATGCGTTTACTAAAAAATTGCATTACTTTCTTTTGTGGAAGAAACCGCCGAATCCGCCTATGCCACCGTATGGACTTGACAAGCGTTTCCTCTTTTTCTCAAGATATTCTTTTGCTTCAACAGCTTCATCAATGTTTACGCCAAGATTTTTGATAATAAAATCTTTATATTTTTCGTATTCTCTGTCAAACTCCTCAATTGTAGAATATCGGAGTCCTTTTGCATACGATAAAGCTCTATCTTTTGCCGCTTGCTTTCTTGGAACGCTTGAAAATAATTTTGTTTTACAAAATTGTTTATCAAAATCACTTAGATATGTATTGATAGTTTCTAAATGCTTTTTAGAAACCTCAGAAGAAAATGTGTTGATAAATTTTTCTTTTTTTGCTAACAGGTCATTTTCATACGGCAATATCGGATTTGATTTTAAAGGCTGGATTTGTTTCATAAATTCAAGTATATCAGGTAATTCGCTTCTTGAAAAATCAGCACTTTCTCTTGTTTCACAGACCACACCGTCAACTGTTCGATATTTTAAATCAAAATCATCAAGTACGGAATTTATGTATGTAATACATTCGGACTCATCTGTAATGTCAAGTCTTATGTTTTTGCAATATTCGATTAAATCGTGTTTAGCTTTAACAGCATCTTCTTCTGTTGTACCCTGATTCTTTTTTATATAGTCAAGTGCCATAGATTCCTTTATTGCTGAAAAACCGTCTATGTCGAAGTATTCTGCCAATGTACTCAAACTTCCGTCATCACCGTAATTTTTTAATAAGTAATCATATATTTCAATGTTATACGGATTAAGAGAAAGTACATCTATGCAGATTTTTGAAATATTCTCTGAAGCAATTGAATTGCTTTTAAGGTTATTTATCAATCTTTGTGCTTTATCGCTGTCGCAATCTTCAACATATCCCCAGTCATAATCTTGTCCGACTGTCTGCATAAATACCTCAATTACGGAATATGCTGAGTAATACACACCTTCAGAAAGCAAAATCTTAACTTCATTATTTTTGAATAATTTCTTCAGGTCTGATTCAGCCTGCATTTCGGTGAAAAAGTTGCCGACAGCATTTGCAACACTATGTGCCGCACCACTCGCCATATTCATAGCACCGACATCAATTTGATGGCTTATTGCAGTTATGGCATTTCCACCTATAGTAGCACCCTGCCAACGACCTCTGTTTTCTTTTCTTTGTTCTCTGTATTCTCTCTGAGCTTCAACATCACCCATAATAGAATACACCTTTTCGGCAACAGAGCAAAATCTTTCTTCAAATATTTCTGTGCAACCTGCGGATTCGATTAGTTCAGAAACGGCATTGGTGTCATAATCATATTCACCTAAATTTATAAAGGTATCTTTCAAATCTTCAACAACAATTGCCATACTGCTTTTAAAATCATCTTCTGCTTTAGAAATAATGTCCTCACAGTTATTATAGGATTTATAACCCTCATCAAACGAGTTTTGTGCTGATTTTGCAAGGCTTTTATACCATTTTCTTAAAGCATTGTATAAATTTCTTTCATTTGAAACTTTTATGTTGCCAACACATATATTAAATTCTTTTGCGCAGTTTTCTTTTTGTAAAAATTCATTTAGATTCATTATTATCCTCCTGATTATTGTCAATTGGTTCGTTGTTGTCCATTTGCAGAGGCTTTTTCTTTTTTATTATGTAAACAATCAGGGCGACAATAGCTACAATTATTCCAATCCACCACGCTATATAGGAAATACAAATACTTGCTCCCCATAAAAGTACAAAAATGAATATTGCCAATGGTATGCAGTTTGTAATGGACGGAAACTTGTCTGCTATCAAAGCAAAAACAAATACTGCAATAATTAAACCTATGATTGAGATGATAACTTGTAACACTAAAATTCCTCCTAAGAATAAAAATATGATTTAAGCTGATTTGCCTAAATTGAGTTTAAATGATTTTTTAATAGTTTTCTGATTGTTCGTTCCGAATACGAGTATTTTGTCGCAATCAGATTGATTGATTCCGATGTTCCGTCATATGCCTTGAGTGCTTCTTCAAGGACAAATTCCTTAGAAAAAAGTCGGGTAGGGAAGTTTATCTGACTCCCCTTAAAGTTTTCATACAGTTTTACCACATTGTCAAAGCCTATGATTTCGCTCATTGTTTCATAAACTCCGTTTAATGTTGTGCATTTTTGTTGATTTTTATCTATATCAATCACCTGCCTTGTTTCACCCTCTTTTTACATTATATGACAGCCAAATGGAAAAATCTTCCGTACTTTTCCACGCAAAAGTGTAAAAAAATATATAGACAAAAAATTCGGCAACAAAAAGTATATTGCAAGCCAAAACACCACACCACGCACTGAGCGTGAGGTGTGGGGGGCAGTTTTAACTGCCTTGCAATATCCTTTTCTGTTGCCGAAAATTGGTGAGTTAAGGATATTCAAATTTATAGTATTTATATAGGTATTTATCACACTCCTTAAAAGCCTTTTAATTCACTCGGCAGACACAAGTATTTTTAAACCGTGACTTTCTCCGTGTCCGAATCATCTCCACCAACTCGGTCACGATTGCATATGCAGTCGTGACTTTTTCTGTTTATGATAATTTCCATAGCTATGTAGGTAACTTTGTTGTAATGGTTCGGTAAAATGTTATAAAACGATAAAAAGCAGAGAGCTTTCGGACTCTCTGCTTTTGTTTGTGTGTGGCTTGTATTTTTGTAGCAAAATGAATTTGTTGTTAATCGGTGTAAGTAACCTTTTTATCTAATCAAAAAAGTAGAAATTATATAGGGTTATTAAACCCGGCAGCCTTGTCCTGCACGCCCTGTGATCTACAATAGTAGAAATTATATAGGGTTATTAAACAAATCACAGTAAAAGATTGGTTTGCTAAATCTACAATAGTAGAAATTATATAGGGTTATTAAACGTAGCTATCTATGTTTTCATCATCTTATCTACAATAGTAGAAATTATATAGGGTTATTAAACAAGGTTGCACCTCGCACTATATCAACATCTACAATAGTAGAAATTATATAGGGTTATTAAACAGTCAGACAAGCAGATTGCCCTCGAAATCTACAATAGTAGAAATTATATAGGGTTATTAAACGGCATTGACGGTGTAAAAGCCTTAATATCTACAATAGTAGAAATTATATAGGGTTATTAAACCCTTGCATTGTACGATGTTACATAAATTTCAAAATAACTTAAATAACATATGTGAGATTGTAATAACTTTTTCATTGTTCAATAACCCCATATGGACAAAAATAAATATTAAGACTTGGGTTTGCAGAAGTTAGCCGACTATCAGCAAAGGGGAATCTTCATTCTTGGCAAAACCAAACTTTTTCTATGTATCCTCAGTCTGATTATATACTCTTTTATTATCTGTGTCAAATATCAAGCCTTGACAACGGTACTGTCGGATTGATATTTGACGACAGTACCGTGTTAAAGAGTCGGGATTTAATTATTCGCCATATCATTCTCCTGAACAAATTTCAGCCATTTGTCATTGTGGATTACCGGTTCGACAGTTGAAACATTATCGGATTTTTTGAATTGTTCAACAATCCACAAACCTTTGCGGGCAATGTTGTACGCACCGTTTGCATCGGCATCACACGGAAGCTTGCTCTTTTCATCATATTTTGAACTGTCGTAAAAATTACCGTTTTTGTCCTTAACGGGAGAAAGAATACGGTCCTCGCCTGTTTCAGGGTTACTGTTTCGCATTTGTAGGGTAAGTCTTAATAATTTGAAGAAATCCTCAAAAAATTTGCCCTTTGTCTGTGAAAGAATTTCAGCTTTCAAATCGTCAGAATCACGATAATTTATAGAATTGTTATCAAATAATTCTTTGAATTTTTCTGCAAGAATTATTGTACGATAATTCCATTCGTTATTGCTTGCGGGATTTCTGAAAGCTTCAGTCCTTTCGCCGTTAGTACAGATTGTCCACTTCTTGCGATAGTCAGACGCAGTCTTTGGAAACTTATCGTAATCAATGTCAAATTCAAAAAAGTCCTCGCCGGCATTGTATCTTATATCGTCAAATCTTGAAATTATATCTTTGGCTTTGTCAATGTTTTCATATCGAGGATACAACAAATTTACAAAGCCGGTAACGGGATCAATTTTGCTTGTAAAATCAGGACGAACATAGAAAATAAAACCGCTTTGCGTACCAAGCTTATCAAAGCTCTCAAGCTTGTTCGTAAGCTGGTAGGCCTGAAGTAAACCGCCTTCTTCATCGGGATCAAGCTTTTTGTCAACATAGTAATTAAGTTTGTCAATCAGCATTTTTTCAAATTTCTGATAAACCTGTTTTTCAAACTTTGTTCTGCCTCGTTTGAATCCGTCAGTCAGCTTTTCCATAACGATGATTGCATCGTACTTGACAACAAGCTGACATATAACATGCACAGCCTGACTGATATAGCCCTCTTTGAGTTCTTTTATACTCTCAATTGCTTTCCAGTTACGGCGCTGTTCCGTACGCTCTTTTTCTCTTGTTGCAAGTTTTTCCCGGTAGTTAGTTTCGTATGTTTTTCCTTTAAACTTATTTCCGATAATATTGAGTGAGTGCTGATATATTATAGCACCGTTGCTGTCAATTACGCTGACATAAAGCAAGTTTCTTTCGCCTCTGTCAATTCCTATGATGAAATTGTTGTTGCAGGATTTCAGCAGATTTCTGACATCATTATTGATCATTGCCCTATCCGGAGCTTTAAAATTCATGGTAATGGGGAAGTGAAGTGAAAACTGCCATTTAGTGTAGCGTTTATCTTTAATTAAGTCATAAGGAAAAGTGCTTGCTTTTTTATCATTGAGTGTATTTTTATTTTTTATCGGTGTGTTTTTGGGATGAGTTGGTTTGTCATATTTTATACTTGCGGGACGATAAAACATTTCTGCCTCACCGTTAAGCTTGTACACCACATCTTCAAGATTTCTTTCATCAAACAACATTTTAAAATAAAGTGTATGCAGATTAGGAGTACCCTTGCTATGCGGTGAAAAGTCTTTGTTGTAGAGTTGGAAAAGATAGATTTTTCCTTCATCTACAAGTTTGTCAATAAATGATGTCGGGATTTTCATTTTTGAAATATTATATCCCTGTGAAGCAACATCATTATAAAATTCGCTGATATCGTTATATTCGTTTGTGTTTTTAAATTTAAAGTTATAAATTAACCATTTTGGGTACTTTTTGAATGATTCTTTGTAGAAATCAATTAACTTATGGCAATCATCAAAGCTGAACTTATCACCTTTTTTGAAAGTGCCGCTTTTATAAATTTTAAGTATTTCGTCTGACGGTGACAAAAGTTCCTTGTGCTTTTCTGAAAAGAAAACTTTTTGAAGCATTTTATTTGGAGTGGGGAGAAGCTTGTAAATTATCTTTTCGTAACAATCGCTTTCATCGCAGTCTTGAAAATCAATATTTTCCAAAATACGATTATTGCTTTTATCTATGATTGCAAGATAATACTTTTCATCTTTACAAAGCCAAACGGCACCGCAGTCTTTTTCTTTGTTTCGATCCCAGCCGTTTAATAGCTGTGAATTTCCGAAGTTAAGCTTGATTTTATCTGTTGAAAACGGTTTTTGTGTAACATAGTTTCTGACCTTATCATATAATATGTCTATTCTGCTGATATTATCAAGTAATGGTGTGAACTGACTGTAAAACAAATCATTTTTCTCACCTGTAATATTAGTTTCGGACAAAGGCTTGATGAATTTTTCAATTTCTTTTATGGCATCAAGAAAATTTTTAATTAATGAAATAGATTTATCGTCATTTTTCAAACCTTTTTCATTATCGTAATTTTCACTGAACAGAGGTGCTGCTTCGTTGTATTTGTCTGACAAATTGTCGGTAAGTTGCATTAAAGAAGTCTTGTAGTAATCTACGATAGACTTTTTTCTGATTTCATCATTTTCGGAATTGGAAATCAAAACCTGTAAAAACGAAAGTGAAAGTTTCTTTTCTGCTTTGTATGCTTTTTTTCTTTTGTCTTCACGCTTTTGAATATCTTTGATTCTGCTGTTTGAATTAACGGAGTCATAATTTTTGTTCCATAAATCTTCTATTACCGACCAAGAACCGAACATACTGTTTGACAGATTTGTCACGGATCGGTCATTTTGAATGTAAATTCCATTAAGAGAGGAATTATCTAAATTGCCGAATAATAGCTTTGTTTCATCAATTGCTTTTTTTAATGGCATCCCGTCAAAGGTTTCGTCGTTTGCGTAAAACTCTGAAACAGCCGATAAAAGTTCGTTGTCATCTTCAAACTTAGGCGGTATGAATGACACCTTTTCACTCTCACTTAAAATTTGTTTATACAAAATTTTAAGATTAGGAATTTTATCCCGCTTGGATACTTGTTGATTGTACAAATTTATATATTCGTTAATACCCTTAACTTTTGTACCGTCGCTTGTTGTGTAACCGCTGATGATTTTGTTATATTCGGTAATTCCGGATTGTGAAAGCAAAAAGTTAAAATAATCAACTGTAAAAACATCATACAAATTTGTACCGCATAAGCCGGAATAAGTGGCATCTAAATCATCAATTGCGTTTTTGGATAGTTTAGAAATTGCTTTTTCAAAGGCCTTGACATTGTCAAGATGCTTAGGCAAATTTTCGTTAATGCATCTATATGCGATTGCCGTGGATTCTTCTTCGTCCGAATACATATTTTTTCTGTTAGTGAAGAAACCTGTAAAGTATGTTGTGAAATTTTTAAATGAGGCTACAACTTCCTTTTCGTCCTCATTTTTAAGATGTTTGGGAAGAACTATCTCAATCATCTTTTTATTGAATAGTTTGTTATACTCATCCCTATTCTTAAAATTTTTGACGATTTCTTTCCTTAATTCCGATGCACATTCATTAAGTCTTTTTCGGTCTGCATCCGTATTACAGTGATAGTAAATTTCAGCATAATCTTTTAATTTATCTAACCCAGTTTTTGAAAGTACATCCTCATTTAAATTTCGGTAAAACCTGTCTGCTATTTCCTTGATTTTCTGATAGTCCTCTTTAAGCTTTTCATCATTTTCAAGAATTTGCTTTGCTTGAAAATAATCCATTGTTTTACCTACAGGATTCAGTTGCATCCTAATTGTTTTTTGAACTGAATTTCTGTGTGTCAGATGCGATATTTTTTTACGCTCTTGCATAAACTATTAGCTCTCCTTTCATGTTTAAAGTTATTTTTTCTTGTCTACAATAAAACTAATAATCTACCAAAGTAGAAATTACAAAACTCACAGCACTCACAACATTAATTTTTATATTAGTTTATTGTAAGGGCATTTGTTTTGTTAATTGAATTTTACCATATTTAAACAATAAAATACAATTATAATTATCTACAAACTTATTCATATTTCTTCGTACAATATAACAGATACATATGTAATTATAAACAAATAATAATAGTGTTTTTTATAATGCCTATTCTTACACTCTTTTTTGATTTATGCCAAAATGCACTCACAGACTTTTGACAAGAAAAAGGCTTTGACCTTTTACAGTCAAAGCCTCATACTGCCATGGCAATGTCTTGGGTTTATTAAGTTTTATAATACTGCCTTATAAAACCTTGGCATATTCCGTGGCAGTATTTTTTGTTTAAATTTCGTTTGGATTTTCACTTTATCATTTCAAAAAATTCCTGTTTTGTCAAAAGCTTTGCAAAGCCGTAGTCACGACATATTTTTTGGCAAATCTTTTTTGTTTCATCGTCCATACCGCAGTCAAGGCAAATTACACAGTCATTTCTTCCTCTGCTTATCCATTTTACCTTTGCGGCAGCACTTCGCAAAATATATTCGGCATTTTCACATTTTCCGCTGACGGGAGCAACAAACATAACGGTATTATTTTTTCTGTTACGAAAGATAAAAAATGTTAATTCACGGACAAATGCACAAATTCCGATTACGGCAAAAACAACAAGAAAAACAGCCGATACAACATTCATGTAATTCACCTCAGTACATTTTATTGCAGATGTTTCAAAGTGTGCGGTATAAATCCGCAAAATGCAGAAACAATATAAAAAGCGGCTAATCCGCAAAAATGAATGAGGAGAATGAATACTATGGAAAACAATGCATATTGTAACCAAAGCATTATGTGCTCGGTAACAAACTGTAAGCATCACAACAGCACAAAGGACTACTGTTCGCTTGAAGCAATCAAGGTCGGAACTCACGAGGCAAATCCGACTGTTTGTCAGTGTACGGACTGCCAGAGCTTTGAAGCAAAGTGCAGCTGCAAGTAATTTGATTTGAAGCTTACACCCTCAGCCCCTCGGACTGGGGGTGTTTTGGCTTTAAAAGGGGATGAATTTGTGGAGATTTTTTCATCGGTGATTTTTCAGATTGCGGTTTTGTTTTCGTTTATATTTATCGGTTTTACAATCCGACAGGGCGGATTTTTGCCGGAAAATTCAGCCGAAATTTTTTCAAAGCTTGAGAACAGAATTCTTATGCCCGCCGTTGTAATTAACACATTCCGCACCAATTGTACGGTAAAAAACATAAGCGAAAAATGGGTGTTCATTGCCTACAGCACTGGGGTTCTGCTGTTTTGCATTGCAACGGGATTTGTTGCGTCAAGATTTCTTGGTAAGACGGAATATCTGAAAAAGGTGTACCGCTATTCAATTTCCGTTTCAAATTTCGGATTTGTCGGAACTGCAATGGTGTCGGGAATATACGGCGCCGAAAGCATGGAGCTTTTCGACTATCTTATGTTCACTTTACCGCTTAATCTGTTTACTTATTCAATAGGAATTGCGTGGCTTGTGCCGAACGGACACGGCAAATTTTCAATGAAAAATTTTATCAATCCGATTTTTGTTTCAATTTTTATCGGAGCAATTCTCGGTTTATTGCCGATTCCGAAATTCAGACTTGTTACAACAATAATCAATTCAACCGCCGCCTGTATGTCTCCGATTGCAATGATTCTGACAGGCTTTGTAATAGGCGGCTACAGCTTTGCAAATCTTTTCGGCAAATGGCAGACCTATGTTGTTGCAGGAATCCGCCTTGTGTTTCTGCCAACGGTTTCCGTGCTTGTGTTAAAGCT
>ERZ856578.327-NODE-327-length-98724-cov-6.896662_pt1 | contig 98724 bp, 92 predicted proteins | sample MGYA00514384_ERZ856578 | MGnify/ENA primary metagenome ERZ856578 (study PRJEB29103, sample SAMN06111958) | human gut metagenome | biome: human gut; feature: ankylosing spondylitis patient; material: healthy_person | host: Homo sapiens | place: China:Hangzhou... | reverse complement strand
CTAACGCCAAATTTCGCGCCTTTGCAAACAGAGTGCAAACAATAGGGGGCTAAAATCCTTTGTTTTTGCTTGATTTTACTTGTACGAGGTTTACAGTGAATGTGGAGAAATGCCTTGATATAACTGCATTTTCTTTATCTCCGTTGATAGGGAATATATGCACTGGGTCCATCTCCTAAAGCGTAGTTGTGGGTTCGATTCCCGCCGGGGATACCATATCGTAATGGACTTACGCTCCATGCAAAAAGACACGGCCAAATGGCCGGGTCTTTTTTATTGTCCCTTAAGAAAATAAGCCTTTTGTACTTGAGCCCTCTGCTTAAGTCGCAGCCAAAACAGGATCTTTATTCTCTCTTTTTTATATTTGATAAAAATGCGGCCAGTCTTTTGGCCGCATTTTACCTGACTTTTCATGCGTTTAGAAACTGCTCATAATGAGTAATTATATAGATAACTGATTTTTATGAGGTAATTTATGACGATAGTTTTTTTGACGGCGCTGGGCGTCGGCGGCGCCACCGTATTCGGCGCCATAATAGGCTTTGCCTTTAAGCACATCTCCCATAAGTTCAGCGACATAGTCCTGGCCTTTGCCGCGGGAATCATGCTGTCCGCTTCGATTTTAGGACTCATACTGCCTTCGCTGGATTTCGGGGGAAAGCTGGCAATGGTGATAACTGTAGCAGGAGTATTTTGCGGCGCAGTATGCATGAATCTCCTGGACAAAGTCGTTCCGCATCTTCACAGGATAGCCGGGGTCCCTGCCGAATCAGGAGTTCCCGTATCTGATAAACTCAGCAAAGTGATGCTCTTTGTGGCCGCCATAGCTATTCATAACCTGCCGGAGGGTATCGCCGCCGGAGTCGGTTTCGGATCGGGAAACATGGCTGAGGCTCTGACCATAGCCGGAGCCATAGCCCTTCAGAATATTCCCGAAGGTATGGTCATAATCTCGCCTATGCTGCTTGCAGGGGTCAGCAAAAGAAGAGCCTTCATCCTGGCTCTCATAACCGGCCTTATAGAGGTTCTTGGTACTTTTATCGGGTATTTTGCAGTCACCATAGCTTCAGCCATACTGCCTTTTGCCCTCGCCTTTGCGGGAGGCGCCATGCTCTATGTCATAAGCGACGAGATGATACCTGAGACTCATGCCCACGGAAGCGAGCGCGGAGCCACTTATGCTCTGATCTTGGGATTCTGCCTGATGCTGGCGGCAGACTTTTATATAGGATGACATTTTGCTGTCTTTTCGCTAAAAAATATCCGCTTATGAGACATAATCACATTCAAATAAAAATATGTCTGCTATAATGGAAAAAAACAAAGCAAGCGAGGAGAATAGAAATGTCAGAACTCAATATAACTACAAGCAACTTCAAATCAGAAGTTTTAGAATCAGACCTTCCCGTATTAGTAGATTTTTGGGCTTCATGGTGCGCCCCGTGCAGGATGATGTCCCCTGTGATAGAAGAGCTGGCTAAAGATTACGCCGGCAGAGTAAAAGTCTGCAAAGTCAATGTAGACCAGGAGCCTTCGTTGGCTCAGCAATATAAGATCTCGGGGATTCCTACCGTGATGGTCTTTGAAAGCGGAGAGGTGAAACAAGTATCCGTAGGATACAGACCTAAAAAAGATATAGAAAACTTGCTTAAGTAAAGGAGTCTATCATGAAAGTAGTAATAGTAGGAGGCGTAGCCGGCGGCGCTACTGCTGCGGCCAGAATACGACGTCTCGATGAAAATGCAAAGATCACAGTATTTGAAAAGTCAGGCTATGTTTCGTATGCTAACTGCGGTCTTCCTTATTATATAGGCGGGGCCATCACAGATCCGGAAGAGCTGACTCTTCAGACGCCTGAAAGTTTTAAAAGCAGATTTCAGATAGACGTGAGGGTGAGGCACGAGGTTACGGCCGTAGACACCAAGAAGAAGACGGTGAAGGTAAAAAATCTTTCCACCGGCGAGGAGTTTGAAGAATCTTATGATAAACTCATACTCTCCCCGGGAGCAAAACCGGTAAAGCCTGCCATGACGGGAGTGGATACAGACAGAATCTTCACTCTCCGCACAGTGGAAGACACTTTAAGAATACACAAATTTATCGCTGAGAACGACGTAAAGTCGGCAGTCATCGCCGGAGGCGGCTATATAGGCCTTGAAATGGCCGAAAACCTTACAGAAAAAGGGATTCGCGTCACCATCGTGCAAAGGCCAAATCAGGTCATGGCTCCCCTCGACTACGACATGGCCTGTCAGCTTCACGGACTCCTGAGAAAAAAAGGCATAACCTTAAAATTCGAAAGCTCCGTCACAGGCTTTGAAGAAAAGGACAGCCTTATCCTTACCACCTTAAAAGATGATGATCCTCTCAAGTCGGATCTGGTGATTCTGGCTATAGGCGTGACTCCCGATACCGCCCTGGCAAAGGATGCGAGCCTTGCACTGGGTATAAAGGGCAGTATAACAGTAAACGAGAGAATGGAAACTTCTGCTCCCGACGTATATGCCGTAGGAGACGCCGTTCAGGTAAAGAATTTCGTCACAGGCGAGGACGCTTTGATTTCGCTGGCAGGACCGGCTAACAAGCAGGGACGTATAGCTGCGGATAATATATGCGGTCTTAAAAGTTCATACGACGGTTCCCAGGGGTCATCCGTAATTAAGATCTTTGATATGACCGCTGCAACCACCGGAATCAATGAAAAGACTGCCAAGCAGCTGGGTATTGATTACGACAAAGTGGTCCTCTTCCCTCTTTCTCATGCGGGATATTATCCCGGGGCCCTGGCCATGTCTATGAAAGTCATATATGAGAAGAAGACGCTTAGGCTTTTGGGAGCTCAGATCGTAGGGTACGAAGGAGTCGATAAGAGGTCAGACGTGATAGCTACAGCCATCAGGCTGGGAGCCAAAGCCGGCGATCTTAAAAATCTCGATCTGGCTTACGCCCCTCCTTACTCATCGGCTAAAGACCCTGTCAATATGGCCGGCTTCATGATAGAAAACCTTCATCAGGAGAGAGTAAAACAGTTCCATTGGCATGATGTAGACTCACTTCCGAGGGATGACAGCGCCGTACTGCTGGACGTCAGGACTCCTTTTGAGTACAACAGAGGTCACGAACCGGGGTTCATAAACATTCAGGTAGATGAACTGAGGGAGCGCCTCGATGAAGTGGAAAGAGGAAAGCCTGTATATGTCATGTGCCACTCGGGCCTCAGAAGTTATATAGCCTGCCGTATACTGACTCAGCACGGTTTTGACTGCTATAACTTTTCGGGAGGATACGGCTTCCTGCAAAGTATAAGAAAAGAACAACAGGCCGCAGCCAATGTATATCCCTGTGGTATCGAAAAATAAACGAAGAGATCAGCAAGGCCGCTCTAAAAGAGCGGCTTCGCTTTTATTTATTCCTTGTTGCTTGCCGCCTGCGCCGCTTCGCGCTGCCTGCAGATCTCGGCCCAGCTTGGAAGTCTCGACAAGCCTTCCGCAAATTCTTTGAGCACCGATGGTATTTCTATCTTCTGAGGACAGACGGCGGAACATTTGCCGCACCCTATGCACGAAGAAGGCTTCTTATCATCAGGAAGTGATTCCACAAACATGGTTACGCTGAACGCAGGATCGAATCTGAAGTCATTATATGCTCCTATCAGCCCAGGTATATCAAGCCCGCAGGGACACCCTCCAAGACAATATCCGCATGCGGTACACGGCAGGGAATCTTTAAGATTTTCTGCAGCGCTAAGCAGCTTCTGAGTCCGATCATCATCCAGCGGATCCGGTTTTTCAAAAGTCTCTATATTCTCTCTCATCTGATCCAAATTCGACATGCCGCTTAAGACCGTGGTAACGTTGTCCAGCCTCTGTATAAACTTAAACGCTACAGCGGCAGCGCTGTCTTTTGGGCAGATCTCTCTTAAGCCCATTTTTCTTTCTACCTCGCCGCCGGTCAGTTTTCCTCCCCTTACCGGCTCCATAACCCAGACGGGAATATTTCTTTCTGTGAGCAGTTCATATTTTTCTTTGGCATTTTGCATGGTCCAGTCCAGATAATTTAGCTGTATCTGGCAGAACTCCATCTCTTTGCCGTATTCATCGAGAAAATCTCTCAGGTTATCAGTCTGCCCGTGGCTCGAAAAGCCCAGATGCTTTATCCTTCCCAGGCTCCTTTGTTTCAGAAAGTAATCTACTATGCCCCACCTCTCGTCTCTGTATACTTTAATGGAATTCTCATACACGTTGTGCAGGAGATAAAAGTCGAAGTACGAGACGCCGCATTTCTGAAGCTGTTCCTCAAAAGTAGCCGCAGGGTCATAGCCTTCGGAGATCATATGACCAGGATATTTGGTGGCAAGATAATAACTTTCTCTGGGGTATTCAGAGAGAATTTTTCCTATGATGCGCTCAGACATCCCTCCATGATAGGGATATGCAGTATCGAAATAGTTTACTCCATTTTCTAAAGCGAAATCCACCATGCGCCGAGTATGCTCTTCATCTATTTTACCATCGTCTTTAAGAGGTAGTCTCATGGTTCCAAACCCCAACATAGACAGCTTCTTATCCTTGAAATTTCTGTATATCATGATTCCTCCCTGTCAAAGTCTTTTGTTATCTGGCAGAATCTATTTTACTCTTTCTCATATGGATGTGCAACCCGGTACGTTTCAGCAAAATAATATATGAGAGAAAAGATACCGCTGCGTCAAAGGCGATGCCGACGCCAAACAGAATCGCAATCCCCTCCAGCGTAGGCGACCATACTCCCATTTTATAAAGTACAAAAGCGCTACCATAATATATCACATTGGTGGTTACCGACTGCCACAATATATAGTGCGTTTTTCCCAGGCCGTAGAAAGTACAGTCAAACACATTCTGAACTGCATAACACATGTAAAAAGGCAGTAAAAGAATTACAAGGTGAAACAGTTTTTCACTGTCTGCATAGTTGAGCACATTCTCCATAAATGGTCTCCATAACGGTATAGTTATCACCCAGGAAGCGCAGATACATGCAGTCAAGATGAAATAGCCCGGAGAGTTTCTCTCAACGGAAATTCTGTCACTGCCGCAGTCTCTTTTGATCAGCTCTCCCAGCTGTATTACGGGTAAGAGGAGCCAGCCCCAGATGAAATTATTTGCCATCCAATAAGTTCCCTGCTCGCTGACGGCATTGACCATGCGTATGATCATGATCATATAAAAGAAATTGCGTACAAGAGACTCAAGCCCGGAAACACCTCCGATTTTTATAAAGTCTTTTACCCAGTTAAACGAAAGCATCTTCCGGCAGAACACCGAAAGCCCTTCTCCTTTAAGAAGCAGCAGAGCCGCTGACAAAAGTACAAAGTTAACGAGAATATTTGAAATGCCTATACCGTTCACACCAAGCTGCGCAGAGCAAGTAAACGAAGATACGAGAAATACATCTGAAACTACGGACAATACAAGTCTGATGCCCATGAATATGTATAAATATCTTTCTTTGCCTATCGTGACCAGCACTACAAAAATAAAGCTTACCATGGTTGAAAAAATCATAGCAAAAGATTCTATACGTATGTAAACAGCCGATTCACTGATAATATCTTTATCGGCAGCCATTAAATTCAGTAGCGGCTCTGCAGTCAGCGACAAAGTGACAGCAAGAAAAGCGTATACCCCAAAGGTCATAAGAAGCCCGGTTCGGATACGATTGATAAGCTCGCCGCAGTTATCCTTTTGTTGTCCGATAAAAAAATATAACGGCAGAATTATCGTTTCTGATATTACTTCAAATATCAGACTCACCCACGAAAGCTGACCTGCAATAGAATATGCCGATTCTCCCGGAAAATCCCCCATAAAGTAAATGCGGACAGTTGTATATACAGAGGGGACAAAGCCTATGACAAGTAATGACAAAAATAATCTGTAATTTATATTTTTAAGCGACTTCATCATCATATTTTTTAACAATTCTTTTTTATAAAGTAATTTGTTAATATTATAGTCATTTTCCGTTCAAAAAGTCAATTCTTTAAAGCGCCCGCTACCTCCTCGGCGGCCATACCGGCCATATTTCCTCCAAAAAAATGCGGCGCTACATTACTACTCTACATAGTTACAATTAGACAGTAACAACCCGGCAGGCAAAATCAGCTTCTTACTGCCGCTAAAGTCTCGTCGGGCAATCTCTTCGTATAGACACGGATTCTGCTGGTCGCATAAAGCATGACCAGCAATTCTGTAATCGGCATCGCAAACCAAAGCATATCAGCTCCGGCTGTAACCGGCAGAAGTAAAATCAATATGCCGCTGATGACAAGGCCCCTGGACACAGATACGACAAAGGCCGCTTTTGGTTTGAGTATGGCCTGAAAATAGTAAGTTGAGAAAATATTCAAAGGCAGCAGCAGGAACGACGACCCATAGCATCGGATGATGGCCGGAGCCATAGCCAAAATTTCCGCAGTCGGTTCCATAAAGATCCGGATATACAGATTCGGACAGGCAAAGCTCAAGGCAGTCCAGAAGACTCCAAAAAATGCCGTAGTATAAAGTGCGTACCGAAGAGTTTGTTTGATTCGATTTCCATTGCCTGCACCGTAATTTGTGGAGATGATCGGCTGCGCCGCCTGCCCCACACTGTAAGCGCAGCACTGGACAAAGGTGCTCACATTGATAATCGGTCCGTAAATTGCCAGCGCATTTGCTCCGAGATATTCCATTATCTGCCGGTTAAACAGCACAGTTAAAATACCCATCGCCACATCTATAAAGAAAGTCGAAAAACCTGTTACAGAAATCTCGCGGAATTTTTTCAATACGGCTGTCGGTCGTTCAAGCGCCAGCGAATTTTTACGGCTGAAAAAATGGGTCAGCATTACCGCAAAAGAAATCGCCGAACCTATCGCCGTGGCCAGTCCTGCGCCATAGATACCCATATTAAACGTGAAGACGAAGACGTAGTCGCCGAAAATGTTGAATATACCGCCGCTCAACACGCCCAATGTAGCAAGCCCGGGATTCTTATCATTTCTAAGAAAGGCCGCCAACATCTGGTTGAAAAGGAAAAGCGGAAATACAAATTTAATGGGCAGCATATATTCCTGCGCAAGGGGAAGCAGAGCCTCGTCTGCTCCAAAAAACCGTAGAATCGGCTCATCCCCGGATACAACGATCACCCATGCCGCCAAAGATAAGACGACCGACCCCATCACCGCTACGGTGAAATACTGATTTTCGTCTCCCTCCCCGTCATCCTCTCTGCCACGCTTTGTACTGAAGATAACAGAACCGCCGATACCCATAAGAAGCCCCAGGCTATAGATGATATTCCACACAGGCGCCACGACCGCCAGCGCTGCTGTGCCGCCGGGGCCTTGATACTGGCCTACCATCGCCATATCAACGATGGAATAAATAGAAGTAATCATAGCGCTTCCAAATGCGGCGGACAGGTATTTAAAGTACATCGATTTAATTTTTCCGTTTAGAAAATCCATCACTCGTTCCTCCTCTTTACATCAAAAAACCGGATAAAATATCTGAACAAGAGTGATTCTCTTATCCGGGCTTCTCGTACGCAAGAATACCCTCCGTCGAATCCTATGTTCAGTATCTTATCCGGCCTCATACTTACGATTATAAGTCCTCCGATAAACATGGTGTATTATAGCATCTCTTAAAAATCTGTCAAGGCCTTTTTGTGAAATCAGTATTTTTTATAAAAGCTCTGCTCTTTTTGTCCGAAATAGACAAGCCATAACTCTCCGGCTCATACACGAATATGAAAGACATCATACATAACGCAGGCAAAAGATCAAAATTTAAAATACGTAGCCCCCAGCTCATCTTTCTTTTGCATCATATGGCGGCTTCTCTTTCCCTACCTTGTATGCTATAATCAGAGAAACAAGTTAAAAGCTGACCAGGAGGTTTTGAAAATGCAGTACGGACCGGATCCCAATGCAGTGTATCCAAATGAAGCAATTAAAAGCGTCTGCTTCATTAAGAATATAATTACCCGCCCCAATATTACGGTAGGCGAATATACCTACTATGATGATATAAACGGCGCAGAAAAGTTTGAAGAACATGTGACTCACCACTATGAATTTCTCGGAGATAAGCTGATCATCGGGAAGTTTTGCGCTATCGCAAAAGGTATTGAGTTCGTAATGAACGGCGCCAACCACAGGATGAACAGTGTAACTACTTATCCGTTTAATATCATGGGGCGCGGCTGGGAGAAATGCGCTCCTGCTTTAAAAGATCTGCCGTACAAAGGCGACACTGTCATCGAAAACGATGTCTGGCTTGGCCAAAATGTCACTGTCATGCCGGGTGTACATATCGGTAACGGGGCTATCATCGGGGCAAATTCAGTTGTGACAAAAGATATTGACCCTTACTGCATCGCAACCGGGAACCCTTGCAAAATCGTCAAAAAGCGATTTGACGACGAACTCATTTCATATTTGCAGGAGCTGAAATGGTGGGACTGGCCGCCAGAAAAGATATTTATAAATCTTGAAGCCTTATGCAGCGGTGATTTAAAGCAGATAAGAAATATTTCCGAGGTGTGAATTCGAAGTTATAACGGAGGCTATATGCAATGAAAGAAAGCAAAATTATTCGCAGGATCATATTGGCGATACTGTTAATTTGTACAGCGTTTTTAATTTATTCCATAGTGACGAATCCGCTGGGCGAACATGATATCATGTTTGCTCTGGCTGTTACGGCGGGATTTATTGCATTAGGTCAAAACAGGGAAAAGGAAAGATAAACTTTAAAGTTTAATCGAGCTACTGAGGCAGAACTTTTGGCATTTTTCGAAGCCTTGACTAATAAACAGGACACTCTGAAAAAATTGCTGAGAGAAGAAATGGGAAGAAAACATCAGGGTTAATCGGAGTGAATTCTTCCGCTAAGCGGAATTTGGCAATCCGGCGAAAAATTTTCTAAGCTGATAAATGTTATAATACCTCATCTTTAACTATTCCAGTCTCGAAGTTTGGAAATATGTTTTTAGTTTTATTGCTTGAATTTTCGATACATATATGATAATGTTATCACAAATAAGATAACATTATCATATCTTTAAATAATTAAATAAACTATTAACACCAAATCTTTAGTTTTTCAAAAATAGAACCTGACGAGTTTCAGACCTACAGAAAAAAATTGGTGAAATAGACGGGTTTAAAAGATATGCGTTAAGAAAAAGGAAAGAGTACTATGGATAGACAAACAATTCAATCATTAAAGTTAACATTTGATGATATTATGCACATTACCGATGATGGCGTGGAGTATTGGAGCGCAAGAGAATTATGTAAAGTTTTAGGATATAACGAATTTAACAAGTTCATTCCTGTTATCAAAAAGGCCATACTTGCATGTGAGAATAGTGGATTTCCAACATCTGATCATTTCGCTGAGGTGAGCGAGATGATATCTACAGGAAAAGGGGCTCAAAGAGAGTTTAGCGGTTATCTCTTAACCCGTTATGCCTGTTACTTAATTGCGCAAAATGGAGACCCTCGTAAAGATGAGATAGCTTTCGCACAAAGTTACTTTGCGGTCCAAACAAGAAAAGCCGAAATTATTGAACAAAGGCTTGCAGAAATCAACCGTTTACAACTTCGCGACCAGTTGAGAACGTCAGAAAAAAGACTGTCTCAAAACATTTATGAACGCGGAGTCGATGAAAGAGGCTTCGGACGTATACGATCAAAAGGCGACGCCGCTTTGTTTGGCGGCAAAACCACACAAGATATGAAAGATACATACGGAATAAAAAGCGGAGCGCTCGCCGATAAACTACCTGCTGTCACTATCGCAGCAAAAAACTTGGCTACAGAAATGACCAATTTAAATGTAGAAACAAAAGATTTATTCGGAGAAACACCTATTACATCTGAACATATTCAAAATAACAAAAGTGTCAGAAAAATGCTCGGTGAACGAGGAATTAAACCTGAAGAACTTCCTCCCGGTGAGGATATCAAGAAGATCGAACGCAGATTAAAATCTGACGAACAAAAATTAGCGCGTCAAAAAAAGTAAATTGGTATCAACACCTTGTTTATTGGATAAGCCTTGTGATATGATCGTAAAGATCATTATAAAAGAGCGATGACTGTATAGCCGGTTGCTTTTTTCAGAATGCTGTATTTTAACTAAAGAAACAACCCACCTCTTTACTGGCAATTATACTGAAATAAAGAGTATAATCGTATATCATCTCGATGTAGACAAACAATTATTAAAATTTACATTGAGATAATATGCTCTATCTACTGTTCCGGCTTAAATTGTTGAAAGATTTTTAGTAATATACGGAGGAATATATCATGGGACTTAGATTCAGAAAAAGTTTTAAAATTACACCTAAATGGAAATTTATCGTTTTGGGTATTGTTATCTTAGCGATAATAGTTGCTCTAATTTCGCAAAGAAGTTTGACCTCCCTGAATGTCTCCTGGGAGAAGACTTCATTTGAGGTCGGTGAATCGACAACGGTCAAAATAACACCTGAACCTGTGGATTTTGATTTGAGCAATATCAGTATCAGCGATGATGAGTTTGCCTCTTTTGAATTTTCTGATGGGATAGCCACTGTTACTTTCAAAAAAGAAGGTCGTGGGACGCTGTATTTTTCGTGCGGCAATATTTCAAGTGATGAATATCAAATAGAAGTCATAGACCCTGTTGCTGAGGAACAGAGACAGAAAGAGGCTCAGGAAAAAGCTGAAGAAGAAGCACGGCTCGAGGCAGAACGTCAGGCTCAAGAGCAGGCAGAACGTCAAGCCGAACAGCAAAAGGCTATTCAGCAGCAATCTTCCCAGCAGTCCAATCAACAATCCACGCAATCACAGATGGTATGGATACCTCAGAGCGGAAGCAAATATCACAGCAACGCTTCCTGTAGCGGCATGAAAAACCCACGTCAAGTGGCTATAGACTATGCACAAAGTTCAGGATATGAACCTTGTAAAAAGTGTTATTAAATGAATTTTTTACGGCAATCCGGTCTACTTTTTTAAAGATAATGTATAAGCTGTTGAGTTTAGTCTTGTTTTCAAGAAGATATAAGACAATAGTTTCGTAGGCTTTATTTTACGCGCTGCTTCCTCGGCGGCCACACGCCCGCCTTCGGAACACTCGCTATCCGAAGTCTCACCGGGACTTCGGATTTTACGCTCGTGCCTTCTCAGGTTCTCGTCCTCTCATTATTTAAAAAAACCGCTCTGCGGCGGTTTTTTATTTTGGTCGGGATGACAGGATTCGACCGCGCGTCTCTGTATATTTACTTCACGCGCTGTCTCCTCGGCGGCCATCCGGCCGCCTTCGGAACACTCGCTATCCGAAGTCTCACCGGGACTTCGGATTTTACGCTTGTGCCTTCTCAGGTTCTCATCCTCTCATTGTTAAAGAAGACCTCCCTTCGGCGGGTTTTTTATTTTTGTCGGGATGACAGGATTCGAACCTGCGGCCTCTGCGTCCCGAACGCAGCGCTCTACCAAGCTGAGCCACATCCCGTAACGCAAAATATATTACCACATTTTTATCCTTTTGTCTACAGATAGAGGCTCAAGGTTTACAGAATTATGTAATTTTTCAGGAGGTTTTTCCTATCTTCCATATAGCGTCGATGAGCGTGTATATATCGCTTTTAGTGTTATAAGGGCCGACGCTGATCCTCACCGCCCCCGTATCCCATGTTCCTATAGTCTTGTGCGCCAGTCCTGCGCAGTGGTATCCTCCCCGCACGGCTATCTGGTAGTCATTATTTAAAAGCGCAGTGACTTCTTCCGCCTCAAGTCCGTCTATGGTTATAAGCGATATGCCTGTCTTTTCGGACGGCGACGGCCCATATAACTTTACGAACTCCATGTTCATCAGATTTTCGTCAAGGCAAGTTATCAGATCTTCCTCGTACCGGCCTATGACGTCAGGACCGATCTTTCCCACAAATTCAGCGCTTACGCCAAGGCCTATTATGGCCGGAGCGTTTACCGTTCCCGCTTCAAACCCCTCCGGAAACTCCCGAGGCTGAAGCCTGCTCTTTGATTCAGTTCCCGTGCCGCCTTCCATTATCGGCGTTAAATTCACCCACGGCGCAGCATACAGAGCGCCTGTTCCCAGAGGGCCCAAAAGCCCCTTATGTCCCGGAACCGCCAGCATGCTGATGTTGAGTCTTTCCACATCGAGGTCCATCATCCCCGCCCCCTGGGCGCCGTCTACCATCAGGGCCACTCCCCGCTTTTTTGCTATGAGACTTATCTCTTCAAGGGGCATCTTACTTCCCGTCACATTTGAGGCGGCAGTCACCACTATCAACTTGGTATTGGATTGTATGGCCTTTTCTATGTCGCACGGATTTACCATGCCCAGCCTGTCTGCCCTGACTATTGAATGTTGTACTCCATATCTTTCCAGCGCTTTGAGAGGTCTGAGGACAGAATTATGTTCCATAGACGTGGTTATGGCATGATCTCCTTTTTTGAGAAATCCTTTTAAGCCCATGTTCAAAGCTTCTGTAGTATTCTTAGTGAACACCAGCCTCTCGCCATTTTTGATGCCAAAGAGTCCGGCTACCTTGCGCCTGGCGTGATACACTTCCTCTCCCGTCCTGAGAGACATTGCGTGCCCGGACCTACCCGGGTTGCCGCAGTATTTTGCCATACATTCTTTCATGGCAGCTATCATCTCCTTTGGCTTTGGAAAAGACGTCGCTCCGTTATCAAGATATATCATATTCGTATCCCCGCATAATAAAAATAGAGGACTTTAAGTCCTCTATATATTATGCTCATCGTCTCTTCGTTGTTACCGCCTGTCATTCCCCATGGCTTATTATACCGCTGCCGCTTATAGGGATGACTTCTCCGCCTAAGACGGACTCTGACTTTATGGCGGCCTTCCCGAAATCTTTGATCCTGGCCAGTATTTCCCTGAGATCCCTGTAGCTTTGACCTGCGTACTCTTCCTGATCAGAAGCTACGCCCCACACGTCAAGTCCCAGTTCTTCGCCTACATACAGCGCCCTGTACTGATGATATTTCTGGGTGACTACGATGGCCCTCTCTACCCCGAATATGCTGGAAGCTCTGTACATCGAATCATACGTTGAAAATCCGGCGTGGTCGCAGAAGATATCCTCCTCAGGCACCCCCGCCTCTTTAGCATACTTGAGCATGACATGTATCTCGTTATGTTCCTGCTGTCCGTTATCGCCGCTGAGCAATATTTTGGAAGCCACTCCCTCTTTATAGAGCTGTATACCTGCGTCCAGCCTGTCTTTAAGCATGGGCGAAGGCGTATCCTTATCAGTGATGCCCGCTCCCAGTATTAGTATGCAGTCCGGCTCTAGTGCCTTCATTTCAGATATATTTTCATTATCATAAGCTGTCTCACCCGTAACGGTGTATATGATCTTATCCTCTACGCTGTTCTTGACCGAAAAGTTCACCATGAGAACTGATACCGCTGCCAAAGCAGCTATGATTACGGCGGCTGCTGCTATAGTTTTCAGAATCTTCTTTTTTGCAGTCATAAGCCTCTCTCTTCCCATTCTTCTCTGAGAATAGAATAGACCATATTGTCTCTGTCACTGCCGTCATAGATCCTGTATCCCCGTCTCTGGCGGCCTTCAAATTTGAATCCGCATTTTTCTATGACTCTCTGAGACCTCTTGTTGTCGGGAGAAGTGCATATAGCCATAACGGTAAGGTTAAACTCCCTGAAACCGTAATCCATCACAGCTACAGCTGCCTCTGTCATGTATCCTCTTCCCCAGAATTCTCTGCCGAGAGAATATCCCATCTCTTTGCTGCTTACATCTTCTCTGCGCCTGTCCGGTTCCAGACCTATACTGCCTACTATCCTGCCGCTTTCCTTCTCGCGAATAGCCCATACGGCGTGAGGCATAAATACATTTCTTATTATCTCCCTCGATTCTTCTATGCTTTCATGAGGTTTCCATCCGGCCCTTGGCCCTACCTCCGGATCCTTCGCGTAGCTGTAGAGGCCTAAAGCGTCCTCCTGACAGTCCCTCCAAGGGGTAAGAACGAGTCTCTCTGTCGTGATTTCTTTCATCTCATTTCCTCTTTACTCGGTGGTGCTCAATATCTCATTGCTCTTGGTCTCTATCTGACTCACCTTCATATTGGCCGCGTCGTCAGGATCTACATCCTCCAAAAGCCCCAGTATATTGCTTCCCAGATAAATAGTCTTTAGTGTTTTTCCATCGAGAGTCACTTTACTGTACTCCGTAAAATTCTTGCCCTTTATATAGTACTTATCCCCTATCTTGACCACTTCGTCGATAGTTATATCCTTCACGCCCATCTTCATGTCCGTAGGCTCAAACGGGTTCTTCCCTCCATAGAGGTAGTACTTTCCGTAGAGGATATCATATCCTATCGCTTTCAGATCTTCAAGATACGTCTCGCTGTTTTTGTGGTTCTGCTGATAAGTAAACACCGTTCCCACCTGCATATCCAGCATCTCGGTTACGTGCGCCGCCAACTGATACGAATACATATCCTCATCGTCGCCGTCGAGGCCGAAGTTGCTCCAGATGACATATTCTGTTCCGTAAAGGTTTCTGCTGGCCAGATCGTCCTCGGTCATATCTATGGCCGGTATATGGTCTCCGTACATGACCAGAACCACCGGTTCGTCATAATTGCTCAGAGCTTCTGTAAGCTGTCCGATGAAATTATCCATCTCATGTACCTGATTGACATAATATTCAAACTTCCACTTCAATTCTTCTGACGGGGCGGAAGTGACCGTGATCTCTGGGTTTTGAATTACCTGCTCACTAGGATATTTTCCATGTCCCTGTACGGAAATGGTATATATCATATCTCTGGATTCCGTTGAATTAAGGGCGTCCAGCATAGACTCGGTTAAAATGTTGTCTTTGGCCCAGTTCTTAGGAGTCTTTTCCACATCGCTCATGTACTCTATGCTGGTGAAGGTGTCCAGTCCCATGTTGGCGAACACCGTATTTCTGTTATAAAATACAGCTCTGTGATTATGTATGGCATGAGTGGAATATCCCAGGCTCTTAAGGTCATATCCGAGAGTTTCCATAGTCTTTTCTTTGAGCACCGACTTATACGGATATTCTCCGGGACCGAAAAATTTAGCGCTGATGCCCGTCATGACTTCAAATTCCACGTTGGCTGTTCCGGCTCCGCAGGCCGGTACGGTGAGCTGCCCCGACGGATAGTTGTTTACCAGATTCCTGAAATTAGGACATGCTTCTTTTGATGTTTCTATAGAAGTTATATTGGACGGATCTATAAACGATTCCAGCTGGAGGAAGATTATATTGGGATGTTCTTCATCTTCATCCTTTTGAGTCAGCAGCATAGCGTTGTCATCTCCCAGCTCCTCATCGCTGAAGATATCGAGCATCCTATCTTGACTATAATTGTCAGGCTTGCTTATTCCGGTATTGAGCCAGGTATTGGTAAAGCAGTATACTACGCCGTAATCTCTGTAGGCATACGCCAGATTTCCGAAGAAAGTCTCTATCTTTCCCGTCTTTATCATGATGGAAGTGGCGCCGAAAGTTACAGCCAATACAAGAAGAACTCCTATGAGATTTCTCTTCCACTTTACGCGCTCTTTCTTCTTCGGCCCTTTTATAAAGAGCAGAACCAAGAGTCCTATGGCTACCGCCACGCCTATGGCTGCCATGACTATCTGGAAGGTAGACATATAATTGCTGACTATAGTTATACCGTCGTCCAGTATGCTCAGATCTTTGACCGTGAAGGGAGTCATTCTCTGGGTTAGTATCACTCCGTTTACTATTCCTATTACAAGCCAGAAGAGCGAAACTATGGTGAACACGAACAATCTCCTCTTAAATACAGAGGCGATCACCAGAGTAGCAAATATTATCAGCGTGTTATATAAGAATACTATAGGTTCGTCTATCAGAAACTGAAAGCCTCCCCATACAGAGGTCGTCGGCATCCTTCCCAGAGTCTCTATGACCAGATTCAAAAGCAGCGCCCATACGGCCGCTCCGGCAAAACTGGTATGTACGGCCTTGAGGACAAATTTCCTCTTTCCCATGGTCTCTACTTCCTGTATGGTCTCTTCGACTTTTCTGTCCAGCTTTTCAAACTTGTCGAATTTTACAGGTTCTTTTTCCGTCTCATTGTTTAAATTGTTGCTTTGTTCTTTGTTAGGTTCCTTATTCATAATCTCTTATCCACCTCGTTAGCAATTTTGGCAAATTCCTCAATAGTGAGGGTCTCCGCCCTTCTGGCCGGATCGATACCGGCTGCTTCTAAAGAATCTCTTATTAAATCCCTGTCTGTCCCTTTTAATACTTGCATAGAATTGAGAAGAGTCTTTCGCCTCTGACTGAATCCGGCCTTTACACATTTGAAAAAGAGCTTTTCATCAGTCAGCTCTGCCGGTTTTTCTCTCCTCATGAAGAGCCTCAATACGGCAGAGTCCACGTTAGGCTGCGGAACAAATGCGCTCCTTGGCACATCCAGTATCTTCTCAGCCGTGCAGTAATACTGCACCGCTACAGAAAGCGCTCCGTAAGCCTTAGTTCCCGGCAAAGCCCTGATCCTGTCGGCCACTTCCTTTTGCATCATTATGGTTATGCTTTCGGCTTTTACCCCTTCCTCCAGCAATTTCATTATGATGGGAGTAGTTATATAGTAGGGCAGATTTCCCATTATTTTAACATTTTCAGGCTTTTCCCCGGATATGAGCTTTTTTGTATCGAGTTTGAGAATATCTTCATTTATGATCTTCACGTTGTCAAGTCCGGCCAGAGTCTCGTCCAAAATAGGGATCAGATTTTTATCTATCTCTACGGCTATCACCCTTTTAGCCCGCCGGGCTGCTTCCCGGGTTATTACTCCTATACCCGGGCCTATTTCGATCACCGTATCTTCGGGACCTATGTCCGCCCCTTCGATGATTTCGTCTATTATAGATTTATCTGTCAGGAAATTCTGACCCAGACTCTTGGAAAATCTGAATCCATATCTGTTTCTTATATCCTTTATATAGGAAGTTTCGTATAGCTTCATCTCTCGTTCCCTCCCCGGCAGGCTCTCCTGACCGCCTCATCAAACTCTTTTCTCGTCACGCCGAAGCTGTTAAGTTTTTTGATGAATGTACTGCTGTTGCCGTAGCCTATGCCCAGGATCTCTCCCACCTGCTGTCTCTTTTCCCTGGAGCCGGCTCCTCCGGCAAGCCCTGCCTCATCCATGTCTCTTTGGGTGAATTTCATGCGAATGGTTTCATGAGACGGCGTACACACTTTAACTAAAACTTTGGCAATATCTTCGGGAGATGCGTTTTCTACACCTATATCCCCGTTTTTCAAGGCTTTAGCTCTGGGCATATATGAATGTCTGCTCTCGGGAAACCTCTCGGTCAGCCTGCGTCTTATCTCCTCTCCGGAAAAATCAGGGTCGGTAAGTATTATCAGACCCTTTTCTCTGTATGCTTTTTCCAAAAGTTCCCACGTCTCTCTTTTTATTCCGAAGCCATGGGTTTCTATTATGAGGGCGTCTGTCACCTTGCGAAGCGCCGCCGTATCATCTCTGCCTTCTACAACTATAGCTTCTTTTATCTCAAGTCTGTCCATATCACTTTGCCTCGTCGTTACCTTCTCCCTGTTCATCCGATACGAGGAATAGTATCTCGCCGCTCTTTATCATCTTCAGCTCTTTTCGCGCCTGCTGCTCTATATATTCAGCCGAGTCTATCTGATCCATCTCTGCCGTGAGATCTTCTTTCAGTTCAGTGAGCCTGTTGTTAGTCTCAAGAAGCTTGTCTCTTTCGCTCTTAAGTTTAAGTATCTTTACTGCGGATACGACAATAGACGTGATAAATATGAGAATTATCACGCCGGCAATAAGTCTTTTCGCATTAGCTATTTTATTCTTCTTTTTTCCTCGCTTGTCGGTCTTGCCCTGAACGTCGGGTTTTCCGCCGCTGACACCTTTGAGCTTTTTTCTCTCTCTCGTCGCCCGGCGTCTCTCTTGGCGCTGCCTCTGAGCTTCGGAAATGTTAAATTCCCGGTTGTTCTTTTCGAACTCCCTGAGTCTTTTCCCCTTTTTACTCATGCTCTTACCTGTCTTGTGATACGATTTTCTCTTATGCGTCAAAATCTTTGATTTCGCTAACGTCGTGAGGTTATTATACCATAATCGCGGGCGCCCTGCGCCGCAGCGGACGCGGCAGCGGTGGTTCAATGAACCCTTCCTCTCGGCGGTAGCCTTCGGAGGCCGCCGTGAATTGCCAGCTCTGCTGCAGCAGAGCCGCATGCTGTATTTTCTTAGCCCTTTATACTGTTTCTACAGCATTTTAGGAAGAAAAACGGCCTGAATGACGTTGCAAAGACGGATATGCTGTAAATTTTGATTTATTATTGCGATTCTACAACCATTTTAACAAATTCTGTTGTAGAATTTGTGCTTTTTTCTGCAGAATACAGCATGCGCTGTTTTTCGCCGCAGCGGACACGGCAGCGGCCGGCCATATTTCTTTAGAAATACGGAGTTTATGATACAATGTTCTCTCAGGCATCGAAATCTTTGCTTTCGCTAACGTCGTGAGGTTATTATATCATAGAAGAATTTTCTCCACAACCAAAGGCCTGCCGCAAAGGCTATGCCGCTTGTGAGAGTCAGCTTTCCGTTCTGGCAGAAAAATGAGAAATCTCCTATTAGAAACGCTATTGCCATACAGCAGAAAATCTTTGTTATCACAGTAAATATTTTCTTGTTTTTAAAGAATCGGCTTATAAAAAGGCGGAAGACGTCTATTATCAAGCCCGCGGTCAGACCGCAGTAGGCCATGACGGCTATTACTTTAAGCTGGCTCTGTATCAGGTCGGTCATGACCGTCTCTTAAAGATTCCAAAGACAGATTTTTTATCCTTCACCTTCTTGTCAGTATAGCTGAATGAGCATATTCTGCCGCTGACAACGAGGATCCCTTCTTCCAGGTCGAGCCTCTCTATATTGAGTTTTTCTCCCGTTATCTCTATACCGCCGTCCTTTAAATTAGCCCACAGATTATCCTCATCGAACGCGTCTACGTCGACGACTTGACTTATAGTTATCTTTTCCCTGTTCTCAAGGGTAATATAATGATTATCCATATACTCCTAACCTCCTCCTAACAAAAGAGTTCGTTTAAGTATATGGAAACGCAGGCCGGTTAAGAACCGACCTGCTTCATCTTCTAAGTATAAAGTGACGGATCCACGTGATTGCCGTTTATTATGATCTCAAAATGACAATGAGGTCCCGTACTGTTTCCCGTATTGCCGACGGCAGCGATATTTTGTCCCTGGAACACCTTATCGCCTACCGAAACATAGAGCTTGCTGCAATGGCCGTACAGCGTTCTTACGCCGCCGCCGTGATCTATTATGACGGTAAGGCCGTAGCCGTAATACCAGCCGGCAGTAACTACAGTTCCTCCGTCTGAGGCTCTTATCGGCGTTCCCACCGAGGTGGCGTAATCGTCTCCAAGGTGCATACGTCCCCATCTGTAGCCGTATCTGGAAGATATGGCCACATTGACCGGCCTCAGGAATGTTCCCGTTCCCACGGTGGCAGGTTTCACCTTAGTGCCCCTTAGGATGACTTTGCTTACAGGTTCCACTATAGTTTCCCTGCTCAGATCTTCTCTCTCTGTTATCTCTCCGTTATGCCTTGTTATTCTGGCGGTTACGCTGGCTCTTCCCTCTTCACCTTCTCTGCTGGTGACTTCCTCGCCTTCATAATAATAGCTCGAATCTCTGTATTCCGTTTCATAAGGTATGCTCTCGGCGAAAGTGGACACCTCTACGGTCTCCAGCGTGAGGAGAGGAACCTCTTTCTCTATGACGATCTTATCTCCTACGTGTATCATAGATTCCATCGTCAGTCCCGGATTCATGGCGGCTAATTCATCTATAGAGAATCCCAGTTTTTCACAGATTCCGTACATCGTGTCGCCTTCTTGCACCACATATTCGGCCGCTTGCTGTCCGCCGTTTCTCAGCTTCTCGACAGCTGCGCTCCTGTTGCTTATATTAGGCAGCTTTGTGCTTATAGTCTCGATTTCCACATCTTCGACGAATCCGATATATTCGTACTCTGTGGTATCGGCGTCTGTTATAAATATATCCTTGATATCTGAAAGCACCTGCTCAGCTATCTTCTCGTTTTCCACTATGACTTTGACCTGACCGTCTACGACGATGGCGCTGGCCTGGGCATTGATTTCTCCCATATATGTAAGTCTTCTGAGGACGTCGTCCTCAGTATCGACCTCTTTGCCGTAAGATACTACTGTTCTGAATGTTATATCTTCTTCGGGGTCTATAACTATATTGGAGCCATATTCCTGAGAAAGTTCTTCGCTGGCAAGTTCCAGAATCTCTACGACGTCTTTCTGCTCTTTTACTATGCCTAAAGGTCTTCCGTTATACGAATATTCGTATCCCGTAGTGAGGGCGAAAGCGATAGCTATCACTATGAAGGCGCTACCGAGGATTATGGAATTTTTGATTATATCGTTTTTATACTCTATACTTTTAACTCTGATGTCGTGAAGTCTTCTTCCAAAGACCACCAGAGTCTTGAGTATGAACCACTCTACCACGGCGCTGGCCTTGTCGTAGAAATTTATTACCGAGGCTCCTGTGCTGACCAGTCCGTTGGACCCGGCTTCCCATATCTCTCCCAGCTCTTCGAGAATTTCATCTACGGCTTCTACCGCGTCTCCCGCCTTATCCCAAATCACGTTAAAGACAGAATTTTTTTCCTTCTTTTCGGAGTTCTTCTCAGAAAATTCATTATTGCTTTGAGTATCGGTGACTTCTTTCTTTTTCTTTATTTTTTTGATGAAGTCGAACTTTGCCATAATTCTGCTTCTCCCATTCTTTCTTTGGTGCAGGAACAGCGGTTTCCATCTTCCGTCATTCCCGTATCGCCACATTTATCGCAGGCATACTTTACATCTGTATAGTCTTCCCGGTAGTTGTTTTCTGTCAGAAGCACTGCTCTCTCTTCTTCCAGCAGCTTCATGAGCCTTTTCATTTCATTAAGCTTTAGAGAATCTCCTGACAAGACTGCTCTGGAAATATTCTGCCCCAGTTCCAGAAGATCCTCATCGACTTCCCGGATCCGGGGGATCTTTTTATACACTTCCGCTCGTCTTGCCTGGGCTTCTTCTTCGGCCTTTTCACGCAGATAAGCGTAATATTTGCTGAGTACTGCCTGAGTAACGCCGGCGCTGCTGTTGACGTTTCTTCCGCTTATCCTGGCTTCTTCAAACCAGTTTAAAAGCACCCTGTTGACATATCTGAGGTTAGGGCTGGAAATGAAGGAAGCTCTCGTACACGCTTCCAGGATTTTATCCAAGTTAAACTTCATCTCGTCCAGCCAGCTGTCTATCATTTCTTTTTCTGCTTCAGTAGCGCCTCTGTTCAGACCTAAAGTCCTGAGTATTCTCTTATATGTCCCCAGTCTCTGGTCCAGAGCCGACAGCTTGTCCTTTACGTCATCTCTGGTCTTAAGTCCTTCTTTAGTCCATTCTCTGACCACTTTTGATATGTAATTTATGCCGGTCTTTCCCTTTTCGAAGCAATACTCGCAAGCAGCGAAGATCACCTCGGGCGACGCGCCGTCATCCTCTGTCAAAGAGAATATTTCCTTTATCTCGGCGGATGAAAGTCCCGTACCTTTAAGCTTCTCTATCTGTACGAGAAGTTCTTTGAGACTTTGATCATACAGCCCCATATCGCCGGCTCTTCTGCCGTCTGCTCTTTCATCTCTGTTTGACGAAACTTCCAGAGGCTTTTCTTCTTTGCCGTACATCAGCGCTCTCATCTGCCTGAATTTTATATCATAATCTCCGCTGTCTTCAGGGCTTTTCTCCACTACTCCCATCGAAGCCCAGTAGTCCCACGCTTCGTCTATCCTTTTTCGGCTCATGGAAAGCTGCCTGGCCATCTGGTCGTAAGACATCGGCGCATCATTCTGACTGTAAAGCAGTCCGTAAAGATATACTTTCACAAAGTCTCCCGGCGCGGCGGGCATATATTCATTTATAAAGATATTCTCCACATCTGTCGCCAGAAGGTAGAAGTCTCTTATCTTTTCTCTGGTAAAACTCATGCTGTCAGGCTCCGTTCAGATCCGTAAGAAGTTTTTCAAGGTCCAGGCCGTGACCTTCCGCCGCCTGCTCTATGGTTTCCATCTCAGCTCCGGGACATCCGGCGCATGTGAGCAGGTGTTTTTCAAAGATTTTTTCGTATTTTTCATTCATTTCCAAAACTTGAGATACAGTCATATCTTTAGTGATCATCGCTTTACCTCCTGTATTTGATTTAGCTGGGGGATCATGCCGGCAAACTCCTTTGCCTCATAGGCGAGAAATTAAGATCCCCCTCGAGAGATGAAGTCTTCACCCTGCCCCATAGAGGCGGGGCATACGGCGCAGTTAGAGTTTGTTACAGCGCTTTGTCGCTGAACTTGGTATATCTTGCAACCCATGTCAGATCTATCCTGTCGGTAGGTCCACTTCTGTGTTTGGCGATGTTTATCTCGCATACTCCGGGTTTTTCAGTGTTCTCATTGTAATAATCGTCTCTGTACAGGAACATGACTATATCCGCATCTTGTTCTATAGAGCCGGACTCTCGCAGGTCCGACAGCATAGGCCGCTTATCCTGTCTCAGTTCCGGTGCTCTTGAAAGCTGTGAAAGCACTATGACAGGGCAGTTCATTTCTCTGGCAAGCAGTTTCAGGTGTCTGGATAAGGCGCTGATCTCCTGCTGTCTGCTGTCTGCTCTTCCGTCGAAAGTCATCAGCTGAAGATAGTCTACCACTATCAGATCCAGCCCTTGCTCCGCCTTGAGCCTCCTGCATTTGTTTCTCATTTCCATTATGGAAATGCCCGGCGTATCGTCTATGACTATTTTAGTGTTGTTAAGTTCATTCAGCGCAAAATTTATCCTGTCCCAATCCTTCAGGTCTAATGTTCCTTTTTTCAGCTTTTCTGACTCTACTCTGGCCTGCATGGCTATGAGCCTTTGTCCCAGCTGTTCCTGAGACATCTCCAGACTGAATATCAGGACAGAAGCCCCAGCTTTGACTGCGCTCTGCTGAGCTATGTTCAGAGCGAAAGCCGTCTTTCCCATTCCGGGACGGGCTGCGACGATTATCAGGTCTGAGGGCTGAAGGCCTGAAGTCTTCTCATCCAGCTGCTTGAATCCTGTCGGCAGGCCGATGACCTGGCCCTTATTCTGCACCGCCTGATCTATTATTCTAAGGTTCTTCATCAGGACGTCCTGAATCTTAGCGTAGTCGTTTCTCTGCCGCTTCTGAGCTATGCGGAATATATCTCCCTCGGCATAGTCAAGCAGTTCCTCGGCTGCCATCTTATCATCGTATCCCTTTATGGTTATATCTTCTGCCGCAGTTATGAGCCTGCGCAGCATTGCCTTCTCAGAAACGATCTTGGCGTATTCTCCCGCGTTGGCAGTAGAAGGTACTTCTGCAGTCAGCGTAGCTATATATGCCCTGCCGCCTACCATATCCAGAGCTTTTCTCCTATTGAGTTCTTCGCATACGGTCAGCATATCTACCGCCGTATTCTCCCTATAGAGGTTCATTATAGCGTCGAAGATCTCTCTGTGGCTTTCATTATAGAAGTCTTCCGGCTTCACCTCTTCTGTTACGTCCAAAAGAGCTTCCTTATTGAGCATGACTGCCCCAAGAGCAGATCTTTCGGCTTCCTCGTTATGCGGAGGGATCCTTTCCATATTTTTCTCCTGATCGTCTTGTAGTTATTATTCAGCTTCTACTTTTACCTTAAGTTCAGCGCTCACCTCTGAATAAAGCTTGATATCTACCGACATCTCGCCTGTCTGTTTTATAGGTGAAGAAAGCTGTATCTTTTTCTTGTCTACTTCTATGCCGTGCTGAGATTTAAGTCCCTCGGCTATATCTTTTGAAGTTATGGATCCGAAGATTTTTCCTCCGTCTCCGGCTTTTGTTTTTATAGTTACCGTCAGCTTGCCTATCTTTTCGGCCTGCTTTTTAGCGGCGGCCTTCTCTTCTGCCTTTTTCTCGGCTGCTATAGCCTTCTGCTTTTCAAGATGTCTTATATTTCCCTGAGTTGCCTCTGTGGCCAGACCCTTGGGAATAAGCATGTTTCTGGCATATCCGTCACTGACTTTTACTACATCTCCGGCCTTACCTGTGCCTTTTACATCTTTATTTAAAATGACTATCATCGTTGTTCCTCCATTATTTCAAGTATTTTTTCTATCGCTTCTTCGGGGCTTATATCCACCTGCGCCGCAGCCGTAGTCAGGTGTCCGCCACCGTTAAATCTCTCCATTATTAACTGGACGTTTACCTCTCCCAAAGACCTGGCGCTTATGACCGTCTTGCCTTCGTTATTTACTCCGGCTACGAAACTTGCCTTCATTCCCTTTATGGTGAGAAGCTCATCTGCTACCTGAGCGCATATCACCTGTTCGTCGGCATGTCTCTTGTCGCAGACTGCGCACATCACTCCGCCTTCATGACTGACTGCCCCTGCCAAAGCCCGGGCTTTTATCATGAAACTTTCCTGATCTTCCTGGAAAAACCTGCTTACCTCCGAAGGATCTGCTCCCTGTCTCCTGAGCCATGCGGCCGCTTCAAAGGTCCTTACGCCCGTCTTTACAGCAAATCCATTGGTATCCACGGTGATTCCTGCCAGCAAGGCTTCTGCTTCCAGTTTAGTCAGAGCCTTCTTGCCTGTCATATACTGAAGTATCTCCGCCACCAGTTCGCTGGCCGAAGAAGCATATGACTCCATATATGCCAGAACGGGATTTTCTATAAAGTCCTCTACTCTCCGGTGATGGTCGATTATCACCTTTCGTTCGCATATGTCCAGAAGCTGCGGGCACTGAACCATGCTGGGTCTGTGAGTATCCATGACCATGACCAGACTGTCTTTGTCTGCCAGGCTCTTAGCCCTTTCGCTGGAGATGAATCTGTAATTATCGCTGTCCTTGGCCTGCTTGAATATAGCCTGCAGCGGTTCTTTATAATTGTCTATGACTATATAAGGTTCCTTGTCGCAGATAGCGCACATCCTGTGTATTCCCAGAGAAGATCCGAAGCAGTCCATATCAGGGTTTATATGCCCCATTATGAAGATCTTCTTTGACTGATCTATCAGTTGTCTGAGCGCATGGCCCACGATCCTGGATTTTCCTTTGTTTCTCTTTTCTACGGTCTGCAGCTTTCCCCCGAAATACTCTATTTTCATATTTCTCTTGAGTACCGCCTGGTCTCCGCCTCTTCCAAGAGCCAGATCAAGAGCTGCGTCTGCGTACTCTTCTGTCTGAACAGGAGTCTTTCCTCCGGCCCCCACGCCTATGCTGAGGCTCACCGGAAAATCTGCCGCAGTCTCTATCGCTCTGACCTCATCCAATACGTCGAACTTGGCCATGACTACATCGTCCAGGTACTGCTGTTCAAAAGAAGCTATATACGAATCGTCTCCCATCTTATTTATGGAAGCTTCTATCTTTTCTGCCCAGCGTCTTATTATCCTATCTATCTCACTTGGGACAGTGATCCTGTACTCCGCCGAGGTGTTGGATATAAGCTCATCGTAGTTATCTATCTGTATCTTGGCAAGGCATAGCTTTTCATTGTTATATTTATCTTTGAGTTCCTCAAGGTTAGTCACGTCTCCAAAGAGTATGGCCAGATTGCCGTCCTCCTCGTCGCTGACTTTGTTGCACATGAGTTTAAAAATCTTTCCGTTTCTCTTGAGCAGCGGGTGTGATCCGGCCTCCGCAGCAGCATAAAGCTCGGACGCTCTTATGCCGGTCAGGGCAAAGATATCCGAATCTACAATACCGTCATATAAAAATACCTGGCCGATCTTGTCTCCGGCAGAGATGACCCTGCCCTTTTTATTTATCACGCATATCGGCAGCGGAATGTAAGATGACATAAAGTCTTCAAGCTTCATAGTTGTCATGATCTTGCTCCTTGAGATCTCGCCTTTTGGGGCGAGGATACTATTATTTTAACATTACACATTTATTTTTACGTGTTGATTTTGTGATAATCTTATGCTTTGCAAAAAGACATAGCGCCGTGAGGTTATTATACCACGAACCAAACAGAAAGCGGCGATTCAATGAACCCTTCCGCTCGACAACACCGCTGTCATAATCGATGGGTTCATTATACCACATTATCTAAAGATTTTCATCTACAAGATATTGTATATCTTGTAGATCGAGGGCTTCTGCCTCAAATCAGGGAATGAATCTCAAAGTCGGCTATATGGATTCTATCTGTTTCAGAGGACTACCGCATCTGCCGCATCTGTATCGGCCGGGCTGTCTAACCAGTGGGCACATCCTCTTCCTTTCATATATCTGTCCGCAGGCTTCACATCTCACGACATATCTCACCTTCTCTGTCTGCTGTTCCTTAAGACCGAGTTCGCTGTATTCGGCTGTCCGCCTTATCTTATAACCCAGTCTCGCTTCAGCCAAGGCTCCATATTCTTTCCATTTTTTACCATGATCGAAGCATCCCGGACAAGTATGTATGAGTTCATGAGCTATGATTTGGCATATGATTTTTTCTTCACCCTGAGCCACTATACCTGCGATTTCAATGGTATAATGTATGTTTCCATCTGCGCCTTTTATTTTACGGCATGCTCCCAGCCTCTTTTTTGTCCTCATGTTTACGGTTATACCATAGATATGATCCGAAACAGGTATTCCGATGTCTTTCAATTCTTTCGCAACCTTCTTGAGGAGACGGTCAAGCCTTCTGTCCATAATTATAAAAGTCCCTTTTATCAAGGGACTTTCCTCCTATATGATATTTAAGCAGAATAATCCGTAAATCACAGCCGCATTAACTATTATTCCTACGGGGAATGACACTCGAAATTTCAGCTTCTGAGTCTTGTGATGAAACACCGCAGCTCCTGCGGATGTTCCTACCGCTCCCATGGCGAAAGTCACTATTATCAGAGTCTTTTCTCTTATCCGCGGCTTGTCCTTCTTTGCTCGATGTTTATCTATTCCCATCATAGAAAAAGTTATAAGGTTCCACACAACCATCATGACTATCAAAAGTTTCATGTGAAACATCCTCCTCTATGCAAGTGTTTTCAAGAGTTCGATTAACCTGTTGAGTTCCTCTCCGGAATAATACTCGATCTCTATCTTTCCCTTTTTCCCTGCGGCGTTTATGCTCACTTTAGTTCCGAAGATGTCTTTCAGATCTTCCTCCACTCTTGCCACGTCCGGATTTTTTCTCTTGGAAGCGGGTTTCCTCTTCTTCGCCCCCGGACTGCCGGCCGCAAGTTTTTCGGCCTCTCTTACAGAAAGTCCCTCCTTGATCATCTTTTCCCAGATAGATTTTCTCATATCTTCATCGGAGGCCGCAATGAGCGTTCTTCCGTGTCCTGCTGAGATTCTTCCGTCAGCGATGCTTTCTCTTATGTACTCCGGAAGTTTAAGAAGCCTCATGGAATTAGTGATATACGGTCTGCTCTTTCCTACGCTCCTTGAGACCTGCTCCTGCGTCATTCCGAAAGTCTCAGTCATCTGTCTCAGTCCTTCGGCTTCTTCTATTGGGTTCAGATCTTCTCTCTGCATATTCTCTATTATAGCGATAAGCATATTCTGCTCATCGTCGAGATTTCTTATGAGACATGGTACCTGGGAAAGCTCGGCTTTTATGGCGGCTCTCCATCTTCTCTCACCTGCGACGATCTCGTAGCCGCGACTCTTTTTTCTGACCACTATAGGCTGAATTATTCCATGCTCTCTTATGGAAGCGGCCAGCTCTTCTATCTTCTCCTCGTTGAAGGTCTTACGAGGCTGATTTGCATTGGGCATTATATCGTGAATCTTTATGTATCTGACCGTATCCTTTTCGTCACCGTCTTCCCTGTTCTTGATAACCTCTGTTTCTTTGGGCGCTTTTACAGGAACGTCAGCAAATAGAGCGTCCAGGCCTCTTCCGAGACCTCCTTTTTTTGGAGCTGCCATGCTATTCCTCCTCTAATTCAAGAAATTCTTCCGCGAATTCCATATAAGCTTCCGCACCCTTGGATTTAGGATCATATTCCGTTATGGGAAGTCCATAACTCGGAGCTTCTGCCAGTCTTACGTTACGCGGTATTACGGTAGAATATACTTTTCCGCCGAAATATCTTTTTACCTCCTGAACCACTTGCGCAGACAGATTAGTTCTTCCATCGAACATGCTCAATATAACCCCCTGAACTTCAAGGGCGGGATTGAGGCTCTTCTTCACCAGATCTATAGTGCTGACAAGCTGGCTCACTCCTTCCAGAGCGTAAAACTCACATTGTATAGGTATGAGAACGCTGTCCACTGCTGCCAGCGAGTTTATCGTCAGAAGTCCCAATGACGGAGGACAGTCTATAAATATATAATCGTATCCGTCTTTTATCTTATCAAGGCCTTTCTTTAGCGCCTCTTCTCTTCCTTCTATCTGTACCAGCTCTACTTCCGCCCCTGCCAGATCTACGCTGGCCGGAATAAGGTCCAGGTTTTCCACGCCGGTGTGAATTACTGCGTCTCTTATATCGTAATCTACGTCTACCAGGACGTTATACACCGTGTCTTTCAGCCCCTTCTTGGCAACCCCCAATCCGCTGGTAGTATTACCCTGCGGATCTATATCCAGTACCAAAACTTTTTTTCCTCTCAAAGCAAGGCAGGCCGCAAGGTTGATATTAGTCGTAGTCTTTCCTACGCCGCCTTTTTGATTAAATATTGCTATTGCCTTTCCCAAAATGTTGCCTCCTGTTTTTTGTATGATGATATTATATAATATTTTTAAATTTATTGCTACCTATATTGATAAAAAAATAGATGTTTCACGTGAAACATCTATCGCTCTTTGGCAACAATATTTTTACTTCCAGGAAGTCCCCCTTATCCTCCTGGCTCATTTTTGCATTTTTTTCCATTTCCTTGATCTGCCCAAAGGCTTTTCTTATAGTATTCAGATAGATCTTATAGCTTATGTAATTTATCTTATTTCTCTTGCGAAGGGCTTCTTCTTTCTTATTGAGGACGTCCTCTATGAGCCTTTCCGTCTGTTTCACGTTGAGATTATTGCTGACGACTCTGTCGGTAACTTTTATTCTGTCATCTTCATCCCGAAGTTTTAAGAGCGCCCTGGCATGTCTCTCGGTAAGCCTGTTTTCAACGAGCTTGTCCTGTATGTCTTCCGGAAGGGAGAGAATTCTTATCTTATTAGAAATAGTCGATTGTTTTTTGTTGACCTTCTCGGCTATTTCTACCTGCGTGAGACCAAAATCCTCCATCAGTTTTTTGTACGCTCTGGCTTCTTCCAGAAAGTTCAGATCTTCTCTCTGAACGTTTTCGACAAGTGAGATGAGAGCAGCTTCCTGATCCTCCATAGATTTGACTACGGCAGGTATCTTTGACAGACCCGCCATCTGCGCGGCTCTGAACCTCCTCTCTCCTGCTATTATCGTATAGCCGGAGCCATTGTATTTAAGTATTATAGGCTGCAGCACTCCATATTCCTTTATAGAACCGCTCAGTTCCTCGATAGCCTCATCATAGAAGACCTTCCGCGGCTGCTGGGGATTTGCCAGTATTTCACTTATAGGAACGGATATTATCTGCTCCAAAACCGGACGTTCCTCCTGCCGGGGCTCTATTTCTTGCTGCATCCCCATAAACCCCAATATTCCTCTTTTTTTCTTTTCCATCATCGCTCCTCCTCCCATGGGAAAATAATAACATTTCCCGGGCAGGAGAAGACCCTGTTTTTTACACAAAAAATCCCCTAAAAACGTTATTTTAGGGGTTCTTTCGAAGGGCTTCCCGCTTTTCTCGGATATTTCGACTTCGTATTATTTACTTTTTTTACCAGTATTATCTTGTGGCGGTCGCACGCAGCGTCCACAGGAGTGCTCTCCCATCTGTCGAATTTCCCGCCTAAAAGTCCGATAGCCGTCATAGCTTCTTCAAGCTCGTTCTCTCCGTCCGCTCCTTTATATGCGGCCATGTATCCGCCTCTCTTTACGAACGGGAGGCAGTATTCTGAAAGGGTCGCCAGATTTGCAACGGCTCTGGAAACGCACATATCGTATTTTTCTCTGTGCTCAGTTTCTCTGCCCAGATCTTCCGCTCTGCCGTGGACTGTTTTTACGTTTTGTATGCCTATAGATTGGCATAGTTCATCTATTATTCTGAGTCTCTTGTTGAGAGAATCCACTAAAACAAAGTTTTTTTCAGGTGAAAGGATAGCCAGCGGCACCCCGGGAAAACCTGCTCCCGTCCCAAGGTCCAAAATCGTCTCGGCAGCCTGATATTCAGGTAAAGTGAAACAGGCGGCGGAGTCGATAAAATGCTTCACGGTGAATTCCTCCGGATCTCTTATGGCCGTAAGATTGACGAATTCGTTCCATTGAAGTATCCCGCTCCTGTAGGCGTCGAACTTCTCTATTATTTCCTCCCCCGAAGGCATTTTATTTTTTTCCAAATAATTTATGAGTTGTTTCATTTCTTTGATCTTCTCTTTTTTTCAAGATAAATTAAAAGCACGTTGATGTCGGCAGGTGAAACTCCGGATATTCTAGAAGCTTGTCCCAGCGATTCGGGTTTCAGCTGATCCAGTTTCTGACTTGCTTCTATTCTGAGGCCTTCTATGCTGCTATAATCCAAATCCGGGCTCAATTTTCTGTCCTCCAGCTTCTTGAACCTCTCTATCTGAGCCAGCTGTTTCTTTATATAGCCTTCGTATTTGATCTGGACTTCCAGCTGAGTAACTTCGTGATATGAAAGCTCAGGTCTGTCAGCGCCGTCTATCTCCGCAAGATCCTCATAGGTTATCTGCGGTCTTTTGAGCAGATCTGCCATGGAAATTCTCGACTGAACCTGGGTGGTTCCGTGACTGATAAGAAAATCGTTTATCTCTCCCGGAGCAAAGGTTTTTTTCTGCAATCTGTCTGCTTCTCTTGCGACGTTTTCTTTTTTAGCCAAATAGCGTAGATATCTTTCCTCTGAGGCAAGACCTATATCGTATCCTATCTCTGTCAAACGCAGATCTGCGTTGTCTTGCCTGAGAACCAGTCTATATTCGGCTCTGGACGTCATTATTCTGTAAGGCTCATTAGTACCTTTAGTCACCAGATCGTCGATTAGAACGCCAATATAAGCCTCGTTTCTTCCCAGGACCAGAGATTTTTTGCCCGAAATCTTAAGAACGGCATTTATACCGGCCATCAGCCCCTGCGCCGCCGCCTCCTCGTAGCCGGAGCTTCCGTTAAACTGGCCGGCGCAGAAGAGATTCTCTATCTGCCTGCTTTCGAGGCTCAGCTTCAGATCCTGAGGATCTATGCAGTCGTATTCTATGGCATAGGCAGGTCTGACTATACGGAGGTTTTCAAGTCCCGGTATAGTCCTGTAAAAAGCTTCCTGTACATCCTCCGGAAGGCTTGAGGACATTCCCTGTATGTACATCTCGTCGGTATCGAGTCCTTCCGGCTCAACGAAGAGCTGATGTCTCTCCTTGTCGGCGAACCTGTTGACTTTATCTTCGATAGAAGGACAGTATCTGGGTCCTATTCCCTCTATCTGTCCTCCGAAGAGCGCCGATCTGTGGAAATTAGCTCTTATCACCTTGTGAGTCTCTTCATTGGTGTAGGTGAGCCAGCATGAAATCTTATTTTCGCCCACCTGATCGTTTAAGAAAGAAAACGGCGCTGTCTTGTCGTCGCCTTTTTGCTCCTGCATCTTGGAATAATCTAAACTGCTCCCCAGGGCTCTGGCCGGAGTACCGGTCTTAAACCTGCGAAGTTTTATACCGTGTTTCTTTAAATTACCGGAAAGCTCGCCGGAAGGAGCGAGTCCGTTAGGGCCGCTGTCGAAGGCTGCGCTGCCTATAAATATCTTTCCGCCGAGGAAGGTTCCTGTGGCCAGTATGACCGCTCCGGCTCTGTAGCATGTGTGAGTCTTAGTGACAACTCCGGTGACTTTTCCGTCTTCTATGATCAGATCCGTCACCTCGCCCTGCTTCATGTCCAGACCCGGCGTCTTCTCTATGGTCTTTTTCATTTCGAGATGATAGCGGTTCTTGTCGGCCTGAGCCCTGAGAGAATGAACTGCCGGTCCCTTGGCGGTATTGAGCATCTTGCTCTGAATAAATGTCTTATCTATGTTGACGCCCATCTCTCCTCCGAGAGCATCTATCTCTCTGACCAGATGGCCTTTTCCCGTACCTCCGATAGACGGATTGCAGGGCATCATGGCTATCGCCTCCAGATTCATGGAAAGCATCAGAGTCCTTTTGCCCATGCGCGCCGCCGCCAGCGCCGCTTCGCAGCCTGCATGGCCTGCGCCTACGACGCAGACATCGTATTCTCCCATAAAAATTTTATCCATCATTCTAACGTCTCCTATTTGCCCAGGCAGAATCTTTCAAACACTTTATCTATTATATCGGCGTCTGCCGTCTGGCCTATGATCTCGCCTGCGGCTTCGTAGCACCTATTCACGTCTATCTCTATGAATTCCAGCGGCTCTCTCATATCTGCCATGTTCAAGGCGTCCGAAAGGCACTTCTGTCCTTCCTTTAGAAGGTTCTTATGGCGCACGTTGGTAACCATCAGATTTTCCTTCTGGCTCACCTTGCCTCCGTATACCATATCTTCTATCACTTGGGTCAGCTCTTCAATTCCACGGCCGCCGGTGACTGAAGTCTCTATTATGACCGCCGAAGGAAGCTCTTTTTCGATCAGCGCCCTGTCTGCGGCAAGCCCCTTGTCGGATTTGTTTAAAAGAACTATCGCCCTGCGCCCGGCTACATGGCTCATCATCCGCATGTCCTCTTCTTCGAGAGGTCTGCTGGCGTCTATGACAAATATTATCAGATCGGCTCTGGATAGAGCCGTCATGCTCTTTTCTATGCCTATCTTTTCTATTATGTCTTCTGTATCGCGTATCCCCGCCGTGTCTGTAATCACTACGGGAATATTCTTTATTACCATGCTTTCTTCTATTATATCTCTGGTAGTTCCCGGAATATCGGTAACGATGGCTCTGTTTTCTCCCATCAGGACGTTCATCAGCGACGATTTTCCCACATTGGGTTTGCCTACGATAGATACTGAAAGGCCCTCTCTGATGATCCTTCCTGTATCAGCGGTGGAAAGCAGTTCGGAGATCTTTTCTTTTACGTTTCTTACAGAAGATGTGAGTTTTTCATATGTCATCTCTTCTATGTCCTCATCCGGATAGTCTATATTTACGGTAAGATCCACCAGGATATCTGTAAGGTCTTCTCTTATCTCTCTGATCTTATCGGAAAACGCTCCCGAGAGCTGATTGAGCGCCACATCAAAAGTCTTTTCTGATTTTGCTCTTATCAGGTCTATGACAGCCTCTGCCTGCGACAGATCCAGTCTCCCGTTCAGAAAAGCCCTTTTGGTGAATTCTCCTTTCTCAGCTAAAACCGCTCCGCTCTTAATAACGAGATCGAGTATATTTCTCAGGGAGATCATGCTTCCGTGGCACTGCACTTCTACTACGTCTTCAGCCGTATAAGAGAACGGCCCTTTCATATAGACAGCCATCACTTCGTCGATGGTCCGGCCGCTTTCAGGATCGACTACATGGCCGTAGGAAAGACGTCTGTTTTCTATCTTCGAAGACGCGGGAACAAATATTTTTTTCAATATATCCAGAGCCTTATCCCCGCTTATTCTGACTATTCCTATGCCTCCTTCTCCGGGAGCCGTAGCTATAGCGGCGATGGTATCTTCTTTTATCATACTTTTCTCCCTGTTATCGCAAAAGGGCCGTCCAGGAGACAGCCCTTTATTCTACTTCAATTCGATGATGACTCTTCTGTAAGGATCCTGTCCCTCACTTCTTGTTGACACCTTCGGGTGATTGTGAAGCGCAGCGTGTATCACCTTTCTCTCATAAGGATTCATAGGTTCAAGTTTGACGCTTCTCCTTGTTTTGACTACTTTATTCGCCAGTCTGTAGGCAAGAGATTCAAGAGTCTTTTCTCTCTTAGCCCTGTAATGCTCCGCATCGACGACGACTCTCGTATATTCTTCGTTTCCCTTATTCACTACGAGGCTTGTAAGGTACTGAATAGCGTCAAGAGTCTGTCCTCGCTTTCCTATTATGGTTCCCGAATCTTTACCGCTTATATCAAGGTATATGGATTTCTCTCCCTTCTTAGCGCTTACGTCAAGGGAAAGTCCCATCTCTTCGGTAACCTTTCGCAGGAAATCCAAAGCCTCATGTTCTTCGCAAGGAACTAAATTTTCATCCTTGATCGAGACTTCTTCTTTTATTTCTTCTTTTTTGATATATTCTTTTTTAGGTGTTTCTGTTTTTTTAATCTGAGCCTTTTCTGCTTTTTCGACAGCTGTCTTTTCTTCTTTTTTATGCTCGTCTTTTTTCTCTGCTGCGCCCTGCGCCTGAGATTTCTTTTTTTCCACCCTTACGAGGGCTAGTTTTGAGCCTATTCCGAAAAAGCCTCTTGAAGGTTCTTCTAAAACAGTAACATCTACCTCGTCTATGGTAAGTCTCAGATCGTCTAAAGCCAATTTAATGGCTGTTTCGACGTCTGTTCCCCATTTCTCAGAAAAATCTGCCATGTTTTACTTTTCCTCCAATTTAAGTTATGCTCTCACTGCTTTTGCTTTGCGCTTCTTTTTGCCTTCTCCCGACATCTTTTTCTTCATCTTCGCAAATCTGATGTTGTAGAAGATCTGGATTATCTGATTCAAAGACCAATACAGAGCAAGTCCCGCCGGATAACTTCTGGCCATCAGCAGTATCATCACAGGGAAGACGTATTTCATCATCTTCGTCATCATCTTCATCTGATCTGCGTTAGGTCCGGACATCTGATTAGTCTGAGAGAAGTAAGTAGCCAAGAATGTAGCTATGCCCGCTATTATAGGCAATACCCACTTATCAGGCTGCGCCAGATCAGGTATCCAAAGGAAGGATTCGTGAATAGCAAACAGCATTTTATCAGAAGATATGTAGTTCATAGGGTTTCTCAAAAGAGCGAAGAGACCCATGATGACTATCATCTGTATCAGCATAGGCAGACATCCGCCGTACATGCTGCCGCCTTCTTCTTTATAAAGTTCTGCCATCTTCTGATTCATCAGAGCCTTATCTTTGGCATACTTCTGCTGTATCTCCTTGATCTTCGGCTGCATCTTGGACATATTCATCGTAGTCTTTATCTGCTTGGCATATAAAGGATACATGACGCCTTTTATCAAGATCGTAAATACAAGTAAAGCAAGACCATAATTACCTATAAAGTCGTAAATCCAAGTGAGCAAATAACTCATTGGGCTTGCTAATATTCCCATCAATTTCCTCCATTATTTTAAAGGATCATAACCACCCTCATGCCAGGGGTGACACTTTAAAATTCGTCTGATTCCCAAGTAACTGCCCTTTATTACGCCGTACTTTTCCAATGCTTGTATAAAATAAGTGGAACAAGTCGGCGTAAACCGGCATGTAGACGGAAAAAGAGGCGAAATGAATTTTTGATAAAATCTGATCGTGAGGATCATGATTTTTCTAAAAAAATTGCCTATTATCTTCATTTTCCTTTTTTTACTCCGGTCCGTCTAAAAGCAGAATTAAGGGATTTCTCAACTTCTGCACATTTCTTGCCGCAAATAGTGTTTCTTGCGATGATTATAAAATCGTATCCTTCAGGTAAGCTCCCCGCTATATTGCGGTAGCTTTCTTTCATGAGCCTCTTGGCCCTGTTTCTGGCCACACTGTTTCCGACTTTTTTGCTGGCTAAAAACCCTGTTCTGTTATAAGGAAGTCCGTTAGGCCGGTAAAAGAGCACCACATACCTGTCGCCCACTGATTTTCCCTTATTATATACAGCGGAAAATTCGCTGTTTTTTCTCAAAACATTTTTTTTCAGCATTTTAAATCCCTGGGATTTTGATTAAGCAGTAAGTTTTTTTCTTCCTTTTGCTCTTCTTCTCTTTAAAACGTTTCTGCCGTTTTTAGTGCTCATTCTCTTTCTGAAGCCATGTTCTTTCATTCTCTGTCTCTTTTTAGGCTGATAAGTCATTTTCATTTTTAAGGTTCTCCTTTCCAAATTTTCGTCGTATGATCTAAATTCCAATCATACACATATGCCTAAATATTATAAATGAAAAACAGGCAAATGTCAATGATATTCGCCTGTAAGTCTTTGTTTATTCTTTTTTTCACTGATCAGCGACTCCTTCCATAAATCTCAAATAAGTCGATGACGCCGGAGAGTATAGTTCATTGGTCTCTCTTTCCCTCTCCTTGTCCGCCAGCAGCTCTTCAAATCTCTCGGCTTCTTCGTCGGAATAATCGGGATTTTTAATCCTGTCGCAGGCTATGAGAAATTCTATATCGGATACCCTGAAAAACTCTTTGCTTTCTGTATCTTTCGCAGCCAATTCCGAAGCGGCATATACGTCCAGGAGGGCGGCCGTAGCGTCCTTTCTTTTAAAAAGCTCCTCGAAGCCGTTAAATTCTCTTTCAAAGACTTTTGCCGCTTCGAGATAGCTGTTGTAGGCAAAATAGTCCGTAATGAACGGATAGTCCAGCACCGTCTCGACGAGAGCCTCCGTAGTCATTTCTTCGAGAATGTCGTCGGGAATTTGGCAATGCGAAAGAGCCATCTCTTTTGTCTTTATGTTCCCCCACTCTTCGTCTTCCGGAGTCATGGTGAACTCATAAGGAACGTCTATGGTGTATGCTCTGTTATTTGCAAGGACATATAAGAAAATGCAGCTTGCGCACAGAAGACCTGCCAAAATTGTTACTACTATCTTCTTATTGTTCATCTTTCAACGCCTTTTCTTTTTCACTGTCATGCTTTTTAAGCGCCACTCTGACGGCAAAATAGATTATGCCGAAAGTTATCGCCGCCTCGAAAAGAAAGCCTGTTATTGAAGTAAATAAAGTTATCAAGCTAAGTCCCCTTATTCTGAGTTATTCATATAAACCGTAAAATCTAATTCATTCCTAAAACTGCTTGTGTAATTAAAAATTCTCCTATTACCGTTTCTCCATCGCTTTTATATACATTAACATGATAATCTTCTGAGACATAAGTTGCCGCATCTTTCGGTGAAGAAGGTACCGAAACTTCTATATCTGTTTTTTTGATGTATCCCTCTTTTCCGTTGGTAGCCACAACGGCTATCAAATCAAGTGAATCATTTTCAAGAAGTTGATTTAACCCTTTAGCTGTCGGAAATTTTCCATATTTTTCACCATTTTTATTTATATTTTCAGATTTCCCGATACTGCTGCCAATAATCAAAACTATCATGATTAAAGCTAAAACAGCCGGAAGGAACAACTTCAACGATTTTTTATTTTTCAATCTGATCACCTCGCTCCCGTGCTATATTCTGCCACAGCTCAAAGAGATCTTCGTCTATATCTTAAATAACTTGTATAATTAAGATATAATTATATAGAACATCGGTCTATCCCTCCATCAAACTTATGCTTTATTTATTAAAATATTAACATACTTTTTCTTTAATATCTACTATAATATTTTATTTCTTATATGAAGACCCGTCCCCGTATCAGACACGGAGTTTTCGCTCATATAATAAGACTCGCAAAATGCAGAACGTATGACTCTGATCAGCAAGTTCCTTCATGAGAATCTATAAATTTGCGGCATGAGAAATCAAATCTCCTTTCTGTAAATAATTGGCCGGAACTTCCTCACAGTATGGTATACTACGAGTAGGATTCCTGCCTCCCAATAATAAGGATAAACTCTAATAATATCTTGACTGAATTTTGACTTTTATAAGAAATAATAAATGACAAATAGAGAAAGGATGATCTTGCTCATGCAATATAAAATTTTGATTGTAGATGACGAGCCGATGCTGACAGAGCTTTTGGCAGATTATTTAGGTGACGTGGGATATCTGCCTTATACGGCTACCGACAGTGTTAATGCCATGGAAAAGCTGAAAATCAGTCCGGATTTGATTTTACTGGATATCAACATGCCTGGTATGGATGGACTGGAGTTTTGTAAAACCATACGGAACGAGGTAACCTGCCCGATTCTATTTCTTACTGCACGGGATGCTGAACAAGATAAAATCAATGGTCTGCTTATTGGTGGCGATGACTATATTACCAAGCCATTCAGCCTGCCAGAAGTCGCTGCCCGCATATCTGTCCACCTCCGAAGGGAGGCTCGTACCCATGATCCCTCCCGCTTGATGGCTCACCAAGAACTTTTAGTAAACCTTTCCCGCCGAACAGTGCATTTTAGGGGAACTGAAATTGAATTCTCCAAGAGGGAATTTGATATATTGGAACTGCTCTTAACCCATGCAGGACAGGTCTTTGACCGGGAACGTATCTATGAGAGCGTCTGGGGGCTGGAAGCGTCCGGGGATAATAGTGTTGTAAAAGAACATATCCGTAAAATCCGGCAGAAACTGCAGGGTATTGCAGGACAAGGCTATATAGAAACAGTCTGGGGGGTGGGCTATCGATGGAAGCAATAAAATTCCGTGGACTTTGGAGTTCATTTGTCCTGTATGTGATAACTACATTAGTTTTTGTAACAGTTTTATCCGGTTTGACAATCTGGGGCTGTGTAGCGCTGCAGACGACTTTGCTGCCAGATTCCAACCTAGTTTATCTCACGATCCAGCGCAGCGATGCCGATGGTAATGAAACGACGATAACGGTTCCCATGCCTTTGAATGATATGTTGAAAGAAATCCCTTCTATGATTTCCATGGAAGGCACAGAAGGTGATCTTCTGTCAGGTGAGCAGAATGTAAAATACTCTGTAGCTAAGATCGAGAATAGTTTTACAGTTCTTTCTCCGAAACGACAACTTCTTTACAAAGCCAGTCAAATCGGAATGGTAGCCTTACCAGTATTTTTTTCACTTACAGGAATTCTTCTGTGCGGTCTTTTGTTCTATCGAAAAAAGTTGAAAACGCCTATTTTGCTGCTATCCTCGGCTACAGAACAAATTGCAGATCATAATCTGGACTTTCAGATTTCTTATCCAAGTGCAGACGAGATGGGAGCCTTGTGCGATTCCTTTGAGCAGATGAGACAAATTCTAAAAGAAAACAATCAAAAGTTGTGGGATATGCTGGAAGAACGCCGGCGTCTCCAGGGATCTGTAGCTCATGATCTGAGAAATCCCATCGCTATTATACAGGGATACGCCCAATATCTTCAGCTCAGTCTCTCTGGTGATAAGATCAGCAGAGAAAAAATATCTTCTGTGGCTGCCAATATTCTTCAAACCTCACATCGATTGGAACGATATACAGACTCTCTGCGTACCATCAGCCGGCTGGAAGAATTGGAAGCACAGATTCAGGCTGAGGATTTTTCCTCCCTTTCATCGAATATGCAGAAGGATATGAGTTTGCTGACAAAGGAAAGGAATTTAAAATTAGATTGGGAAAACACGGTTACTCGAAAAGAATTAAATCTGGACGCTAAGATTCTATACCGCATTTTGGAAAATCTTATTGGGAATGCGGTTAGATTTGCCAATCAGAGAATAAAGGTTGAGTTTGCCTATCATCAGGGCCTTTTGACAGTTACGGTATCTGATGATGGTCCGGGATTTCCTCAAAAAGTGTTAAGCAGCACGGACAGCTATGCCTATATGGGCGATAACGATGAAAATCATCTCGGCATGGGACTGTCCATTTGCCGAGTCCTCTGCCAGAAACATGGCGGCAAGCTGATTCTTTCAAATGCCAAACAGGACGGCGCAGTTGTAAAATTTATCTTGTCGTCTTGACCAATTTTTGACCTTTTCTTATTAAGATCTCCTTGTATTCAAAAAGCTGCACCTTGCAGCGACGCACACAAGGAGGTCTTTTTTATGCGAAAAAAATGCATTACATTGTTACTTTCTGGCTTGCTGGTTTGTAGCCTTTCTGCCTGCAAAAGTAATAGTTTCAATCAGGAAACAACCCCAATCAATAGGTACAGCAGCGATGAAAGCAGTTCGGTAAGCGGCCTTATATCTCTCATTCATCAGACGGGTCTGTTCAGCCGGTACTGCAGCACGGATGAAGGCTTTTATTATCTGACGGAGGAATATGCAGAACTTGCGGATGGCAGTTATGCTCCTCATCTGATGTACATGGATTATGCCACCTGCCAGGAGGTGTACCTTTGCAGTGACAGCAGTTGCAAACATAATACGGAAGATTGTACTTCCGTCCTGTCCGGTGCGTCCTCGGATGGGCGAATTTTTACTTGGGATGGATATCTCTACTTTCTTGATCGTCCTATAGATACAAGCGGCACTACGATCACCAATCTTCTCGGAGATTCTAAAACCACGAATGTCCAAGCAGAGCAGGCTGAGTTATATCGCATGAATATGGATGGTTCCGGGCGAGAACGTATTTACAGTTTCGAATCTGATGCTACAGTAGAAGATGTGGCTCTGAGTGGTAAAGATGGTCTATATTTTGTTACAAAGAAACTGGGAACAAGCGAATCCGGTTCCGGAACCTATACTACAACATCTGACCGGCAACTTATTTGTCTAAACCTTAAAACCGGTAAAGCTAAATCCGTCTGCTCTCTGGATTTCGGCGATGGTATGACTTGGGAAATCATCGGTTCGGCAGGCGAAAAGATTATATTAAAAGTATATCAGTATCCCGACAATATGACGGAGAAAGATGTAGCCGCTTTAGATGAAAACAACTATCTGGATCTCCTGAAAAAAAGCCGGATTGTCTATGCTTCTTTGGAACTTTCTACTGGAGAAAAGACGCAGGTGTATTCTCAACCGACCGAAGGCAATTCCTACACTGAAAAGATCTTGGATGGGTGTCTGTATGTCTCCAATGAGTCAAGTCAGGATATTATAAAAATAGATCTTTTTACAGGGGAAAAAAGCACCTTATGTAGTCTGGAAAGCAATTATATATATGGTACACTGGGCGATTATCTCTGCTGTACCAGATATGATTCAACATCAGATTCCGGATATTCCTTGGTAAATGTAAAAGACGGCGATATCAAACACTGTAGTCTTACCAACCAATCCTTGGGATGGCAATTAGATCTGATGGCCATGGCTAAAGATCGTGCGTTGGTGGTCTATGACTATGAATATACACCTTTAGGAGATGACTCCTATGATATTACCCGGTATCAATATGGATTGATTTCTATGGATGATCTTCTGAACAGTGTGCCAAACTACACACCAATCCAAATGATTGAGAAGGGAATTTAAAGATGCTGGAATTGCAAAATATTACAAAGAACTATGGTTCTAAGCAAGCGCTGGATCATGTATCTCTGACTTTGGAGAATGGCATTTACGGTCTGCTTGGAGCAAACGGAGCAGGAAAGTCCACATTGATGAATATCATTACAGGCAATTTGAAACCCAGTTCAGGGACGGTTCTTTGGAATGAGGAAAATGTCCATGACATGGGCGCTGTCTATCGAAGTCTGCTGGGATATGCTCCCCAGCAGCAAGGTCTTTATGATACTTTTACCGGAATTCGGTTTCTTTCCTATATGGCTACCTTGAAAGGAATTCCAAAGAAAAAACACAGAGATGAAATCAAGAGAGTCCTAAACTATGTGAATCTGACAGCAAAAGCGTACCGGCCAATCGGTACCTACTCTGGCGGAATGAAACAGCGCATCCTAATTGCTCAGGCTATTTTAGGCGATCCGCATCTGATTGTTTTAGATGAGCCTACCGCCGGATTAGATCCAAAAGAGCGAGTAAGAATCCGTGAAAACATCCGCAACATTTCCGGAGGCAAAATCATCTTAGTGTCTACTCATGTTGTCTCTGATATTGAATCTATTGCGAAAGAGATTATCCTTCTTCGGGAGGGAAAGATTGTAGACTGCGATACTGTATCAAGTCTTTGTAAAAAACATGGAGATGTGAAAAACTTGGAGCAAGTCTATTTGCAGGTATTTGAAGAGGAGGAAAACAATGGTAACTCTCATACGATTTGAACTGCAAAAGGTCTGGCTAAAAAGGAGTTTTCTAAGTCTTATGGCTTTATTGCTCCTCTTAAATGTTTTTCTCCTTTGGTATTTAAACCAGCCTACAGGCGATGAACCCCCTCTTTGTGCATATAAAGCTGTCTGCCAGGATATTTCCGGTATGACAGAAGATGAAAAGTTTACTTATATCAATGATCTAAAAGAGCAGGCGGACGGACTTTCTCTCGTAGAGCAGGTGCAGAGTCTCTACAGCCAGGGAAGCGAATCTGGGGATTCTCTGGCGCAACAGTTACAAGACAGTAATTCTGATATTTATAAGAAGTGTGAGGAACTTTATCGCACAGGAGACTATCTAATTTACACAGACTCCTTGGCAAAGGAGCGTATTCTGCTTGATGAGCTGTTCGAAGAAATTTCCGCTGTATCCGGCTATGAGGATTATTTGGCTTCTGTTCAAGAAAACAGTAATCAGCTTGGCGGCATCTCAATTTTTCAATCGTCTACATCGAAGGAAACTTTCGGCACCCGTAATATCGCTAAAAGCGCCGCCGATCATGCGGAAATGTCTTCAGCAGATATCCGCTGGTTTCCATCTAAAGGAATAACAATGGCTGTGGAAAGCCAGGCAACCGACCTGTTGCTGCTTCTTTCTGTTTTTCTTTTCGTTGGTCAACTCATAGCAGAGGAAAAAGAAAAGGGACTATTTGCTATTACCCGTTCCACCAAACGAGGATTATTTGCGGATATGGGAGCAAGAATTGTCGCCATACTGATCCATAGTGGTACGGTTTGCCTTTTGCTTTATGGTTCCAATTTGATTTATGCCAGCAGTATGGCTGGGATAGGAAATTTATCTGTATCCCTTCAATCTTTGGCGCCCTATATGGAAAGTAGTTTTCCGATTTCTTTAGCGACATTTCTGGCTCTTAGTTTGATGACAAAGATCGGCGTGGTATTCCTGCTGGGGTTGCTGCTAACTGCTTGTGCGGTTTACTCCTCCCATAGTTTCATGCCGCAGCTTGTGGGAATCGGATTTTTAAGCTTGAACTGGATTTTATATACTTTCATTCCGTCCCATTCGAGTCTGAATTTGCTGAAATATCTTTCCTACTTTAGTTTGCTGCGAACGGATTCCTTATATGGGACTTACCTCAATCTAAATATCATGGGATTCCCATTCAGCCGCACAAGCTGTTCATTGGTATTACTGGTCATTTTGCTTTCCGTGGGCATCGCAGCTGTTCTACTTCTGTTTCGATATGGAGACCGACTGAGTGTTAACCAGGCATCAGTATATTTCCATGTACTGTTTCATCCTCATAACAGCTTATTTAGACATGAAGGATATAAAATTTTCATTGCTAATCGTGGGCTTTTGATCCTACTGGCTTTCAGCATCTTTCTGGGATCGAATGTTTTCGAAAAGAACTACACTCCATCGGCTGGAGAACAATACTATCAGAGTATGATGCTTTCATTAGAAGGTGAACTTACCGAAGAAAAGAAAGTCAGCATAAAGGCAGAACAAGCTCGCTATGATGATGCTTTTATCCAAATTGAGCGAATTGATCAAATGGTAGCGGAGGGAAGTATCAGTGAAAATGACGGAGACAGCATGAAAGAACCATGGTACAGTGAATTGGCTTTCTATCCATGGTTTCAGCGGATTCAGACGCAGTATGAACGAATTCTATCAGATGGCGGTGTATTTATCTACGATACGGGATACCTCTATCTTTTGGGCCAAATGGATGACGATTTTCTGATAAATCTCCTTCTGCTTTCTCTATGCTTCAGTTTCGCTTTTGCAAATGTAATGGCAATGGAAGACAGCAAAGGACTTTGGGGTCTTCTATCTGCAACGAAGTTGGGAAAAAAACAGATTGTTGGATATAAATGGATGATATGCGGCGTTGCTTGTGTGGGAATCACGCTGCTCCCCTGGTTCTTCCGTAGTTTATCGATTTCATCGGTTTACCCCATGGGTGAGATCTGGGCAGGAATACAAAACATTCCGCAATACCAAGGCTTTCCTGTCAATTTGCCACTTTTATTGTTCTTAATGTTGGCTGTCCTCAGCCAACTTATATCGACTCAACTGCTTTGCTCTGTTGTGCTTTTAATATCCAAATGGAGGAAAAATTATTTTCAAACTCTGTTTTTAGCTCTGTTATTATTGGCTACTCCGCTAATTTTGGCACAAATGGGGCTAAACGTTATGAGGTGGTTTTCAGTTTGGCCATTATATGGATGGACGGGTATAATTGGATAAATTCTGAGAAGTGATAATTATAGGATGAGTCATCATAATTGAACTTCAGGAGCGAGATTCAACAACTTTTCAAGACATAATATCTGCCTTAAGGTATCATCCAAAACTGCCCGGACCCACCACCAAAAAAGACTCAATCACCCATCAGGGTCTTGAGTCTTTTTCGCACTCCGCTTTACAGCGGCAAATCCTTCTTTTCAAACCAAATTATGCCTACAGTGTACAGTATTAAAGCTAACACTCCCATTATTACGAAGTCCTGAATATAACCGCTGCCCTCAAGTATCTTCTGAGTATCAAAGAGAGTGTTCAGCGTAAAATTCTTTAAAAAATTCAAATCATCTGACAATTTTATAAACATACTGACGACGAAAAAATACAAGGGGATCCCCGCCCCAAAAGTCAGCGAATTCTTCGAAGTGTTAAAGATGCACGACGAGCAGAAGCATATTCCGCTTATGACCAAATGATACAAGAAAGCGCCCAGGTTCATCATGAGAAAAACATCTACATCTAAAGCGTCCTCTTCCTGAAAAGCCTCCGCCGCCACTATGCCTGCCAGCGATACTATTCCCCACATCACCGCAAGAGATAAGATAAAATAAAGGGCGCTGGACACCGTTATCTGCATCCTCGTCGTCGGAGTGGACAAGAAGCCGGCCATGCTGCCCTTATCCACTTTCTCTGCAATCATTCTGTTTCCCACCATGATAGAATAGACCATGGGAAAAATTATCGCCATGAGAGCATAGAAAGAGCTGGCCATGGAACCTATCAGCGTTCCGTCTCCTGACAGAATATTTGAAATTATCGTGCCCTCTGTTACGGCCTGCAAACCCTCCATGGCCTTCGGCGTAAATACGTTAGTCAAAACGGTGATAAAAACGCAGACCACCAGCGTAAAGGCAAGCAAAAATTTAAAATTTGATTTTATGGTCTGCTTAAAATACGGAAAGCTTATCATCGTTATCACCTCCATAAAATTTCATAAAATACTCTTCTAAAGTGTGTTTCTCTTCACTCAGAAAATGTATGTCGCAGGAAGAAAGCTCAAAGATCAGGCCGTTTATATCCGAATCGCTTAAAGAGACCGTCATCTGCTTCTTCTCCCTATTAAAAGATGCATCAGGATAAATTCTCTTTATACGCTCTGCATCCGATATATCATTGAATCCGATCTTGTATGTCTTCATCTGAGAGTGGCGCAGATCGTCGATAGTAAACTCCTTTATCAGTCTTCCGCTTTGTATCATCCCTACTCTGTCGCAGGTCTTCTCCACTTCTTCAAAGATATGTGAAGATAAGAGAATAGTTTTCCCCTTCTTTTTCTCTCTTTCTATCAGATCTATAAAATTGTTCTGCATCAGAGGATCAAGACCGCTGGTGGGTTCGTCCAGGAGTATTATTTCAGGATCGTGCATAAATGCGGCTACTATTCCGATCTTTTGCTTCATGCCCTTTGACATCCTCTTTATTCCGCTGCCCGGATCTATCTTAAACAAATCTAAAAGCTCCTCAGCATAAGAAAAATTCTTCATCCCTCTCATCTTAGCTATCAATTTAAGATAAGCGTTTCCCGTCATATCGTCAGGAAAGGATATTTCTCCGGGAAGATATCCTAAAGTCCTCTGTATCTTCTTCTGGTCTTTCCAGCAATCCATTCCGTTTATACAAACCCTGCCCGACTGAGGCCTTATAAAACCCATCAAATGTCTCATGGTAGTGGATTTTCCGGCTCCGTTAGGGCCGAGATAACCGTATACTTCACCTTTTTTTATGGAAATGCTGACGTCAAAGACTCCTTTTCCGCCGCCGTAGTCCTTCGTAAGATTATGAATATCTATCATGGTCAATTTAATCACCTCCTGTTTACTGTAAGAAATTATAACTTTGCCGCCGACGTTATTCAACCGACAATACAGTGCAAAATGTCGGGTTTTATGATAATATTAAATAAAAAAATCATGAGGTGCTGTATGAATCATCATGGGGCGGAAAAAGAATTCATAACTGCCTTTTGGCAAATATACGAACACAAGCCTTTAGAAAAAATATCCATAAAGGAATTATGTATTAAAGCCGGCTATAACAGGACTACCTTCTATGTATATTATCAAAATATTTATGACTTGTTGGACAAAGCCGTGGACGATTTGCTTTCTCCTGTAATCCAGCAGATATATGAAATCGACGACTTAGAAAGTTTGCTGAAAGGAAATTTAATACGCCCTCTGTTTTTAAAATTTTTTCCTCAGAGAAGCGAATACATCGAAACCATATTCAAAAGAAATCAATATTATATTTTAACTGAAAAAATCAAATCACGTCTCTTGGATTTTATAAAAGCCCAATTAAAAAATGATTTAAAAAACATTGAAATAATTTTAGAATATCAGATTTCAGCCATAATAGGCGTTATCAGCTACTGGTACAAATCCGAAAAAAAGATGACAGAAGAAGAACTCATAAAAATCATATATGAAATTTCCGCAAGAGGGATATTTTCTCTGCTGTCTGAAGGCCTGTCGGACAAGCGTCGATAGGCGGCAAAAATCTGTTCACAACTTTATTCACAACCTGTGGATAACTTTCCAGAATATTTATTTTATAATATTAACAAATTCACACTTGCCTGTGGATAACTTTTTAGTTAGAATATATTCATAGACGAAAAAAGAAGGTTTTCATGATGGACTACAACAAGATATGGGAAAACGTACTCGACAAGATAAAAGAAATTACTACACAGATAAGTTTTGAGACCTGGTTCCTTCCATTAAAGATAAGAAAGATAGACAATGATCTCAACATAGTATACATAGAAGTAAATTCCGATAACAGAAGCGAGTTCATAATAACAACTATAAAAAATCGTTATCTTTCTACCTTAGAAACTGCTTTTAAAGAAGTTCTCGAGGATAATTTTCGCGTGGTCTTAAAAGATTCGGATCAGTATAGATCAGAAGAAGTCAGAGAAGAACCTAAGATAAAACCTAAAAAACAGCTTTTGGATAAAGAAAAGATCTTTAATCCCAGATTTAATTTTGAAAATTTCGTCGTAGGAAACAGCAACAAGTATGCTCATGCGGCAGCCCTGGCGGTAGCAGAATCTCCGTCAGAAGCTTATAATCCTCTATTCATATACGGAGGTTCAGGTCTTGGCAAGACTCACCTGATGCACGCTATAGGCATATATCTTCTTGAAAACAATCCTAAACTCAACGTCTTATACGTTTCATCTGAAATGTTTACAAATGAACTGATAAAAGCTCTGAACACTCATAAGATGAACGAGTTTAAATCAAAATACAGAAAAGCCGACGTGCTTCTCATAGACGATATACAATTCTTAGAGGGAAAAGAAAGCACTCAGGAAGAATTTTTCCATACCTTCAACTCTCTCTACGATTCGAATAAACAGATAATAATATCCAGCGACAAAGCTCCCAATAAATTAGTAAATCTTGAAGAAAGATTGAGATCGAGGTTTCAGTGGAATCTCATCGCCGATATACAGCCCGCCGACTACGAAACAAGAGTAGCCATTCTTCTCAAAAAAGCCGAAAACATGGGCATAAACACCGACGAAAATCCTGAGATTTACGACGTGGCCTGTATGATAGCCGAAAAGATAAAAGACAATATAAGAGAATTAGAAGGAGCTCTGATAAGAGTAGTCTCATTTTCACAGCTTTTAAACGAGAAACTGGACAAGAACTTTACAAAGAGGACTCTCAAAGACATATTCAGCAATGTAGAGAGAACCGTTACTCCTGAAAAAATAAAAAAGACAGTATGCAAATATTACGGAATAAAGATAACTGACATCGAATCTTCAAAGAAGACTAACAATATAGCCTTTCCGAGACAGATAGCCATGTATCTGATAAGAGAAATGACAGATTACTCTCTTCCTAAGATAGGTCAGTTCTTTGGAGGAAAGCATTACACCACGGTTTTATACGCCTGCGAAAAGATAGACGACGAGCTTTCCATGGACAAGAATCTAAGAGAAGTCATAGAGAATATTAAAGAAGAAATCAAAGACTGATAAAGAGTTTTCCTACTTATCAAAATAAATTTTATTTGTTTTCCACAGATTTTGAACAACAATTTTCAGTGAATTATCAATGTTCTCATAAGTTATCCACATAATTCACAACGCCTACTACTACTATTACTACCAAAAAATATAAATATTAACTAATACGGAGGTATCGTATGAAATTTTCCTGCAGCCAGCAGACTCTGACCAAAGCCTTAAATATAGTATCCAAGGCAGTTACTATAAGAACTACAATTCCTATCCTGAAAGGGATTCTTCTGAAAGTAGACGATAACGGTATATTGACTATGTCAGCTTCCGATCTCGACTTGAGCATAGAGAAAAAAATAAAGGTTGAAAACTCTAATCCCGGCGAAATTGTCGTTCTTTCCAAATTATTCGGAGATATAATAAGAAAGCTGCCTGACGGAGAGATAATAGTAGAAGAGACAGAAGGAAAAGTAAATATAAAATGCTCTAACTCTGAGTTCAATATAATAGGACTTTCTGCCGACGAATTTCCTAATATAAATCCTAATGAAGAAAATTCAGAGGAACTTGTATTTAATAAGGAAATCTTAAAAGACATGATAAAGAAGACTTCCTTTGCCGCAAGTATAGATGAAAACAAAGGCGCTATGACCGGCGTACTCATAGAGATGGAAGAAAACAGTCTCAATATGGTGGCCATAGACGGGTTCAGAATGGCCATCGCCAGAGAACAGATGAAAAACAAAGAAAAGAAAAATATCATAATACCGGCTAAGATACTCAGCGAGATAAGCAGGATAATAACGGAGACAGAAAGCTCAGGCGATGATGTCACCATGTTGTTAAGCGAGAAAAAAGCCGTCTTCATAATGGAAAATACAAAAGTAGTCATAAGACTTTTAGAAGGAGATTTTATGAACTACAAGAGAATAATTCCGGCAGAGAATCCTTGCAGAGTAGTCCTGTCGAGAAATGATTTTCTGGAAAGCGTAGAGAGAGCTTCTCTTTTAGCTAAAGTAGGAAAGAATAATCTGGTAAAATTAGAAATAAAAGACAATAATATCGAGATAACTTCTAAATCAGAAGAAGGAAACGTAAAAGAAGATATAATAGTCACTAAAGAAGGAAACGACCTGACCATAGGATTCAATTCCAAATACCTGATAGACGTTTTAAAAGTAATAGACGACGAGAGTATAAGCATGTATTTTAATACTAACGTCAGCCCATGTCTCGTAAAGCCTATTGACGGAAACAGTTTTGAATATCTGATATTACCTGTAAGAATAAGTCAGTAAAGAATAAGAATATTATGAGGGCCGGCATGAGCCGGCTCTTTAAGAGATTACGAAAAATACCCGTGATTTTAAGACAGGAAGAGATATGTACATAAGAGAAGTGGAACTGAAGAATTTCAGGAATTACGAACATCTGAACCTGAAATTCAATGAAAATGTAAACTTCATAATAGGAAATAATGCTCAGGGAAAGACAAATCTTTTAGAGAGCATTTTTATTTGTTCCATGGGAAAATCTTTTAGGACTTCTAAGGACCCCGAAATGATCAGATTTGAAAAAGATTTTTCAAAGATAAAGGTTACTGCTCAAAAAAAGCTGTTTCCTGTCGATGTAGAGATAACTCTGAGAAAAGATCAGGGAAAATCCATCAAAGTGAACGGAATGAATATATCCAGAACGTCTGATCTATTGGAAAATCTTTATATAGTCATATTTTCTCCCGAAGATCTGAAGATAGTAAAAGATGAGCCTGAAAAAAGAAGAAAATTCATCGACAGAGAACTCTGCATGCTTAAACCTTCTTACCTCGACAGCTTAACTAATTATAAAAAAGTTATACTGCAACGGAATAATTATCTCAAAGAAAGAAACATAGATTCTTCCGTACTGGATATATGGGATATTCAGCTTGCTAAGTACGGATCAAAGATAATATCCATGAGAAATGATTTTATAGAAAAAATAAATGAGATCAGCGCCAGGATTCATGGAAATATAACCGACGGAAAAGAAAATCTCAGGATAGAATACGATCCCAATATCAAGATAGTAAATAATCTTGAAAACGAGCTCTATAATTCGATAAAAAAATCTCAGCCCAGCGATATGCGTCTTAGAACCACTACGAGAGGGCCTCATCGGGACGATATATCCTTCTATATAGACGATATTAACGTAAGAAGTTTTGGGTCTCAGGGTCAGCAGAGAACTGCGGCCTTGTCGCTGAAACTGGCAGAGCTGGATCTGATAAAGGCAGAGACCGGTGAGAAGGCGATTCTTTTGCTGGACGATGTCATGTCTGAACTTGACGCCGGACGTCAGGAATATCTTATAAAAACTTTGTCGGATATACAGCTTTTTATAACTACTACGGAGATAAATGACAATCTTGAGAAAGCCGCGTCGAAAGGAAAAATTTTCACAGTAGAAAACGGAAAAATAAAGCCCTGAAAAAATATGGTATCTAAAAGACATATATACACCATTTTTTAGGGCTTTTATAGTTAAAAAAAGCGGATTTAAACCTCTTAAAATAATAAAAGTAATAAAAAACCCGAAATACATATTTTAATTGAAAAAAAGCCTGAATTATGTTATACTGTTAAACGTTGAAATATATAGAGAAAAGGTGAAAAAATGAGTTTATTGGACGAGAAGACAAACGGACAATATGACGCGGCCCAGATACAGGTGCTGGAGGGTCTTGAAGCAGTGAGAAAAAGACCCGGCATGTATATAGGAAGTACCGGAGCAAGGGGTCTGCATCATCTTGTATATGAAATTGTGGATAACAGTGTGGATGAAGCGCTGGCAGGATACTGCACCACGATAAAAGTTACTATCTGTAAGGATAATTCTATCACTGTAGAGGATGACGGAAGAGGTATGCCTGTGGACAAGCATCCTAAACTTAAGATCCCTGCAGTAGAAGTTATCCACACAGTTCTCCATGCCGGAGGAAAATTCGGCGGAGGAGGATATAAAGTTTCAGGAGGACTTCACGGAGTCGGAGCTTCTGTAGTAAACGCCCTCTCTACCCACATGGAAGTAGAGATAAGAAGAAACGGCAAAATCTATAAGCAGTGTTACGAGAGAGGAAAGACCGTAACGCCTCTTGAAGTTATTGGAGATTCAAAAAAGACGGGATCAAAGACCAGCTTTTGGCCTGATCCTGAAATATTCGAAACTACTATATTCGATTTTGATACTCTCGAGCACAGACTGCGAGAGATGGCTTTTCTCAACAAGGGTATAAAAATTATATTTAAAGATGAGAGAGAAGGCAAAAAAAGAAGCGAAACTTATCACTATGAAGGCGGAATCAAAGAATTTGTCAAATTCCAGAACCAGAATAAAGACGCCATTCATCCTGACGTCATATATTTTGAAGTAGTAAGAGATACCTGCGAAGTAGAAATCGCAATGCAGTATACAGAAAGTTACAATGAACTCGTCTTAGGATACGCTAATAATATAAATACTACGGACGGCGGTACTCACATCGTCGGATTTAAGAGCGCTTTAACAAGAATTTTTAATGATTACGGAAAAAAAGCCAAGATATTGAAAGAAAACGATACTTTGAGCGGCGAAGACGTGAGAGAAGGTCTCACTGCCATAGTATCCGTAAAGCTGGCGGAGCCTCAGTTTGAAGGCCAGACTAAAGCAAAGCTTGGAAATCCGGATATGAGAGGTTTCGTAGAAACCACCACCAACGAAAATCTTACGGCTTTTTTAGAAGAAAATCCGGCTCAGGCTAAGATAATATTGGAAAAATGTATCAAAGCGGCCAGAGCAAGAGAGGCGGCCAGAAAAGCCAGAGATCTGACCAGAAGAAAAGGAGCTCTGGACAGTTTTTCTCTTCCCGGAAAACTTGCAGACTGTTCTGATAAAGATCCGTCTCAGTGCGAGATATTCCTCGTCGAGGGAGATTCCGCCGGAGGAAGCGCAAAAGACGGCAGAGACAGAAAACGCCAGGCGATACTTCCTCTCAGAGGTAAGATCCTCAATGTAGAAAAAGCAAGACTCGACAGAATACTCAATTCTGACGAGATAAAGAATATGATAACGGCCTTCGGCTGCGGTATCGGAGACGACTTTAATGTAGAGAAGCTAAGATATCATAAGATAATAATAATGACCGATGCCGACGTAGACGGAGCTCATATAAGAACTCTGCTCCTGACCTTCTTCTACAGATATATGAGACCTCTTATAGAGGGAGGATTTGTCTATGCGGCTCAGCCGCCTCTTTATCAGGTTAAAAAAGGAAAAGACGTTTACTATACTTACGGTGAGGACGAACAGACAGAACTGATGAAATCTCTCGAGGGTAAGGCCGGCAAAGCCGATATACAGCGTTATAAGGGTCTTGGAGAGATGGACGCAGAACAGCTGTGGGATACTACTATGGATTACGAACACAGAACGCTGATTCAGATCACCATAGAAGACAGCGCGGCAGCCGATCAAACTTTTTCGACTCTAATGGGCGATAAAGTGCCTCCTCGTAAGAAATTCATAGAAGACAACGCTCATTATGCGACTCTGGATATTTAGGAAAGGAGGCCAATAGATGACTACGTTTTTAGAAGATCAGAAACTGATCCAGCACGAAATAAATAAAGAGATGAAGGACTCCTATATAGATTACGCCATGAGCGTTATCGTAGGCCGTGCCCTTCCCGACGTCAGAGACGGACTCAAGCCTGTTCACAGGAGAATTCTTTACGGCATGAGCGGTCTTGGAGTCACTCCTGATAAGCCTCATAAAAAGTCGGCCCGTATAGTCGGTGAAGTAATGGGTAAATATCACCCTCACGGAGACTTTTCTATCTATGACGCTATGGTAAGGCTGGCTCAGCCTTTCAATATAAGATATACTCTCGTAGACGGACACGGAAACTTCGGTTCCGTCGACGGAGACGGCGCGGCGGCTATGCGTTATACCGAAGCCAGGATGACGCCTTTAGCTTTGCAAATGCTTAGAGATATAGAGAAAGAAACCGTAGATTTTACCCCTAACTTCGACGGAGAAGAAAAAGAACCTGAAGTTCTTCCTTCGAGGTTTCCCAATCTTCTCGTAAACGGATCCAACGGTATAGCCGTAGGTATGGCTACTTCCATACCTCCTCACAATCTGTGCGAGGTCATAGATGCAGCCGTAAAACTAATAGACGAACCGGAAGCGACTGTAGAGGACCTTATAAAAATAGTCAAAGGTCCGGATTTTCCTACCGGCGCCATAATAATGGGAAAATCCTCCGTAAGAGAGGCATATCGCACCGGACAGGGAAAAGCCGTAGTAAGGGCGGTCGCCGAAATCGAAGAGACTTCTCACGGCAAACAGCAGATAATAGTTACGGAGATTCCGTATCAAGTCAATAAAGCCCGCCTGATAGAAAAGATCGCCGACCTGGTAAGAGATAAGAGGGTCGAAGGTATAACTGCCATCCGCGATGAATCAAACCGTAAGGGCATGCGTATAGTAATAGAACTTAAGCGCGACACCAACGCCAATATAGTTCTCAACAGACTGTATAAGCATACTCAGATGCAGGACAGCTTTTCCATGATAATGCTGGCCTTGGTGGACGGCAGACCTAAGATTCTGAACTTGCGGGAGATAATAAGCGAATATCTCAAGCATCAGAAAGAAGTCGTCACCAGAAGGACTATCTTCGATAAGAAGAAGGCGGAGGCGAGAGCTCATATCCTGGAAGGCTACCTCATAGCCCTCGATAACATAGACGAAATAATAAGAATAATAAGGAGCAGCTATAACGACGCCAAGGAAAAGTTGATGGAAAGATTTGATCTTTCGGAGATACAGGCTCAGGCAATACTCGATATGCAGCTTCGCAGACTGCAGGGACTGGAAAAAGAGAAGATCGAAAGTGAATATCAGGAGCTTCTCAAAAAAATCGCTTATTATGCAGAACTTCTGGCAGACGAGAAAAAACTTATGGGTGTAGTAAAAGACGAACTCATAGAGATAAGAGACAAGTGGGGAGACAAGAGAAAGACCAGAATCAAAGCAGACGCTCAGGAGCTGGATGAAGAAGATCTCATAGAAGAAGAGAAAGTCTGCATAACTCTGACTCACTTAGGCTACGTCAAGCGGGTTCCAGTAGATACTTACAGGGCTCAGAAGCGAGGCGGAAAAGGAATAACGGGACTGACTACGCGAGACAACGATTTCGTCAAGAATATGATAATGACGTCAACTCACGACTATCTCATGTTCTTTACCAATACAGGAAAAGCTCACAGGATAAAAGCCTATGAGATACCTGAGGCCACCAGAACGGCCAAGGGTACTCCTGTAGTCAATTTCCTCAACCTTCTGCAGAGAGAAAGAGTCACGGCAGTCATTCCTATCAAAGAATTTGCCGAGGATAGATTCCTTGTGGGAGTCACCAAGGACGGCATAATCAAGAAGACCGCCTTGGCCAACTTCGATACTAACAGGAAGACGGGACTGATCGCCATGAATCTGAAAGAAGGCGATCAGCTGATAGATATCAGAGAAACCAGCGGAAATAACAATGTCATCATAGTCACAAAGCACGGAAAGTGTATAAGCTTCTCCGAGGAGGACGTAAGGCCTATGGGAAGAATCGCCGGCGGCGTAAGAGCTATCAAGCTTGAAAAAGATGACGAAGTAGTTTCCATGGAACTGGTGGAACCGGGACAGGAGCTTCTCGTAGTAACCGAGAAAGGTTACGGAAAGAGAACTAAAGTCGAAGAATACAAGATACAGGTCAGAGGAGGAAAAGGCCTTCTGACTTATGACAAGACTAAGTTTAAAAAGACCGGGCAGCTTGTGGGAGCCATGGTAGTAGACGATGACGACGACGTCATGCTCATAAATTCCAACGGGATAATCATAAGGATGCAGGCTAAAGAAATATCCAGACTCGGAAGAGCTACTCAGGGAGTGAAGATAATGAACGTGGCAGACGACGTAAATATCATTGCTCTGGCAAAAGTCGCCCGTGAAGATGAACTGGAAAAGGAAATAGAGGGCGGCTCTGAAAGCGGAGAACAGCTCGAATTAAAGTAAAACTAACAAAGGAGGCCAAACTCATGGCAGACAAATTACAATTTGTCATTCCCGGCAAACCGCAATATATAACTATTGTAAGGCTGGCCGTGGGTTCTGCAGCCAATACCGCAGGATTTGACGTAGAGGAGATCGAAGACATAAAGACAGCAGTAGGAGAGGCTTGCAAGAACATCAGCTGCCACGGATCGGAAGGATTTGCCGAGCAGTATCAGGTAGACTGCGAGATAGAAGACGGCAAGATGCAGATATATGTTACGGATATAAGCGGCAGCCATAAGCTGGAGAAACTGCAGAAACCTTGTCTCGATTGTCCCAACGAGGGAGACCTGGGGCTTTACGTCATAAAATCTCTCATGACCAGTATTGAAATAATAGACGGACCAAATTGCAAAAAAGCTATTAAGATGACAAAGGCAAAATAATGAATTCAGAATTATTCAACCGTTACGCAGAACACCCTACAATTGAATTAAGAAACCAGATAGTAGAGGATAATCTGTACATGGTTGATATCCTGATCAGAAAATATCTGGGTAAAGGCGTCGATTATGACGACCTTTACCAGGTGGGAGCTTTGGCGCTGGTCTCCGCAGTGGAACGGTTCGACGTTTCAAAGGGTTACGAGTTTAAAAGCTTCGCTACTCCTACTATTTTAGGAGAGATAAAGAAGTATTTCAGGGACAAGCAGTGGAGCCTCAAAGTTCCAAGGCGCCTTAAAGAGATAGCCACCAAGGTGCAGGAGGTCAAGGGAGATCTTTCGGTGAGGCTGGGGAGAGCTCCCAGCGTGGAGGAAATATCTGAGGCCACGGGATTTACTCATGAGCAGATAATGCAGGCTCTTGAAAGTTCCAAGGCTTACGGCACTTATTCTCTGGAGAGCGCCTCGTCGGGCGCTTCCGAGGAGAACGAAGATAACCCTCTGGAGAAATACATAGGATTCGAAGATCTGGGATATGAACGTGTAGAGATAAACGAGATCGTAACTAAAGTGCTGGAAAATTTCAGTGAAAATTACAGATATATATTTAAAGAAAGATTCATCGAAAACAGACCGCAGGCGGCTATAGCCAAGGAACTGGGAGTTTCTCAGATGACCATTTCGCGTGCTGAGAAGAATATAGTCCAGCAGTTCAGAAGAGAGATGCACCGGCAGTGAAGCAAAGATGAAATAAATTAAGAAAGAAGGCACATGGGATGAAAAGAGTTTTTTCGGGCGTACAGCCTACAGGAAACATCCACCTCGGAAATTACCTCGGAGCATTGAAGCAGTTTGTGGAACTTCAAGAAGATCATGAGTGCATATATTGCATAGTGGACATGCACGCTATAACGGTTCCGCAGGATCCCGAGGTTCTAAAAGAACACATACTAGACGTGGCGGCCCTTTATCTTGCCGTCGGCGTAGACCCTGAAAAATCTATAGTATTCGTCCAGTCGGATGTACCCGGCCATGCGGAGCTGTCATGGATTCTCACCTGCAATTCATATACCGGCGAGCTGTCGAGAATGACACAGTTTAAAGATAAGAGCAAGAATAAAGAATCAGCTCCGGCCGGGCTTTTCACCTACCCTATTCTGATGGCTGCAGATATACTTCTGTATGATACCGACGTAGTGCCGGTAGGAAACGACCAGAAGCAGCATATCGAGCTCTGCAGAGATCTGGCGGTAAGAGTAAACGGTAAGTATCCCGATACTTTTGTCATACCGGACGGAAGGTTCTTAAAAGAAGGGGCCAGAATAATGGCGCTGGACGACCCTTCTAAGAAGATGAGCAAGAGCGCCGAAAATATACACTCGCGGATCTCCCTGCTGGATGATCCGGCCAAGATAAAGAAATCCATAATGAAAGCCACCACTGACTCGGAAGGCGTTATAAGATTCGATACCGAGAATAAACCGGGTATCAGCAATCTGCTCAATATCTACAGCGTTCTTTCAGGGACTAGCATCGCCGATCTCGAAAAGAAGTATGAAGGAAAAGGTTACGGAGATTTCAAAAAAGATCTGGTGGAAGTCACAGTAAAGGCGCTTACGCCTATACGTGAGAGATTTGAAGAGATACGTAACTCAGAAGAATTGATCAGAATTCTCCGGGAAGGCGCCGGCAAAGCCGACGCTATAGCCAAGAAGACGATAGAAAGAGTCAAAGGAAACTTTGGGCTGGGATTATAATTAAAAAACACGCCTGCCTCAGCGGCCTGGTCCTCGGAGCTTTTTAGCTCCTGCGGAGGCCCGTTTGCAGCAGAATATTTATGATAATTTTTTATCAAATACCGTTGATATCAAGAACTTGACGAAATATAATTAAAATAGTTTAAGTACATATTATATTGTCAATTAAAAAGGTGATAATATATGAAAAAGCCGGATAAAAAGAAAACCATCATCACCATAGTAACAATAGCGGCCATTGCTGTCATCCTTAATATTCCTGTCGTATCAGATGTTATTGCAATGACGAGAGTCGGCATGATTGGAAGCGTGACCGATATGGAGAAAACAGAGTATGAGGGAGAAAAGTACTGGCCGTTTTCTTTAGATGACGAGTATGATACCAGAATTATCGTGGTGGAACATAATATTTTCAGAGTAACCGTCAGGATATTTGAAGATTCTACAGGTAAGGAAAACTTATACACCAAGCCTCTATTTGGAAAACCGGTGATAGATATTCCATAGAAATAACCCCCCCTTTTGCTGTAAAAGCAAAGGGGGTTTCTTCATCTATAATTGACTAAAGTATGAAACTACAAAATCTTCAAATAATGCGACAGAGGTAGGTATATAATTTTGGGATGTTTTTTGTATATTTATATATCTAAAAGCAATAGGGTTTTTGATCTTAATTTTTTTGATTTTTGTCTCGTTTTTAATTCTCCATGTTTTTTCAGGAATAATAGCAATCCCCATACCACGCTTAATAAAATCAATCATGATAGAGGGGTTGTTGCTTTCTAAATTTATTTTTGGTATGAATCCCGCTTGTTTACATAGCTGCAAAGTAGAAGTATAAAGAGGCAAATCGCTGGTCAGAGATATAAAAGGTTCATCACGTAGTTCGTATAGGTCTATTTCGTCAAGGGATACTAATTTATGATTTTTAGGAATCGCCAAACAAAAGTTTTCTTTAAGCACTTGAGTACTATTGGGTTCTAAGACAGAATAATCTAAACTGTAAATATGTAAATCATAATTAGCGCTGTTTTTTTGCTTTGGTAAATAGAAATTTTTATTGAAGGGTATAGTTCTTTAAATTTTTCTAATATTTCGGGCATCAATGAAGACGCCGCGTTAACATATAGGGAAACGCTTTTATTCATATTTGAATTAAAACTATCCTTTAAGTCATTTAACTCACTTAATATTGATTTGCAATGCTTAAGTAGCTTTTTCCCATTATCATTTAAAATTAACTTTTTTCCCTGTCGGTCAAATAATTGTACTCCTAACTCTGCTTCTTCGCAATTTTATCACCTATAATAAGCGTAATCTACGGTTTATTAGAATTTAAACCCGCCATACCTCGGATGTCGGAAGAAGAAATATAAAAATTGCTCGATTTATCGGGCCATGTTAAATAAGATAAAGGCTCATGCGAAAGTGTGAGCCTTTATCTTATGATGAATTACCTCCCCTGCTCAGATTTGCGGAAAGGGTAACTCTGCGCAGCTGGGTAATTCTCTCTAATTCTCATATAGAGCTGCTGAGAGAGAATTTCTTGAAAGATTTTGCTCACACTTTTCAAAAAACAAGAAAAAAGAGAGAAATAATGAAAATTAAACCCCACTATTTCTCTCTTCTCCGCAAAATACGGAAAAGTGTGAGCATGGATAAGGTGGAAATTCTCTTTAAATATTTGATTTTGCCCTTTTGAGAGAATTCATCACAAAAAAATGCTCTCTGACCTTGCGAATTACGGTTTTTAAGAGAATGAGCCTGTGTGGCGGTTTGCCATGTTCGCAAAGCCGGGCCGCCTGTGGCTCGGTCCGCATCGCCGCGGACTTTTCTGAGCAACAGCCCGCAGCCTCGCCGTCCGGTCAAAAACACGATAACCCCGTCATTGCCCGCAAGGCGGGCAATGACGGGGTTATCGTATACGCACATCACGCCGAAACGCGAGCCGGCCGGCTTTGTAGATAGTCCACGGCTCTACAGCCGCAGAGCGAGCCACCCCCAGAAGACAGCCCCGCAAGCCCGCACGCCGAGCCGGCCCCTGTTTATTCACCGAGAAAATATCTTCCCAGCCTATCGGCCGCCATGATGGCTGCGTAAACATCTTTTGCCGTGACGGCAAAAGGCATATTGTGAAGAGTGTCGCTGTCGGCTGTGGCAGCCTCGGCCACTTTCATGATCTTTTCTTCGGTAATCTGCGTCACTCCCAGCTGACCCAGCGTTACCGGAAGACCCAGTTCGATACAGAACCCTATTATATCTCCTAAAGTGTCGCTGTCTTCGTTTTCAAGAACTAATTGGGTGATAGTTCCAAAGGCGACTTTTTCGCCGTGATACATGTGGTGACATTCTTCCAGCACGGTCAAACCGTTGTGAATGGCGTGAGCTCCTGCCAGCCCGCCGCTTTCAAAGCCCAGCCCCGAAAGCAGCGTGTTGGCTTCGATTATTTTTTCTACGGATTTGGTGCATACCCCCGCTTCGAGGGCCAACTTAGCTTTGAGCCCTTCGTCCAGCAAAGTATCGTAGCATAACTCTGTCAGAGCCATGGCCGCTTCGGTGGCCTTTCCTCCGGCGCAGGTATCAGCTCCTTTTCTGTAGCAGGCCCTCGCTTCAAAATATGTTGCCAGCGCGTCGCCGATGCCGGCCATGGTCAGTCTTACAGGCGATTTTGAAATTATATCCGTGTCCATCAAGACGAGATTAGGGTTTTGAGGCAGGAACAAATATTCTTCAAAGACGCCTTCATCGGTATATATGACTGATAAGGCGCTGCAAGGGGCGTCTGTAGAGGCTATGGTCGGGCAGATGACTACCGGCGCGCCGCAGTAGTAAGCGACAGCTTTAGCTGTATCAAAGATCTTTCCTCCTCCGATACCAACGATCATGTCGCATTTGTTCTCAGCTACGATGCCCTTGAGCCGATCTATCTCGCTCTTGCTACATTCGCCGCCGAAAAATTCAAATACTGCCCAGGCGTTTTCATTATCAAAGCTTGCCTTTACCTGGTTGCCCACTCTCTTGTATCCGCCTTCGCTGATTATTATTAAAGGCTTGGTTCCGTAAGCTTTAGTATGCTTTCCTATGTTTGTCAGCTCTCCGGCGCCTTGCAGATATTTGCCGGGACTTATCAATACTTTTGTCATAGTATTTTCCTCCTTGGTGATTTTGAAATCTTTGTCTGTATTATGGTACGCACTTTTGCTGATATTATAACAAACGCCGTATATTCCCCGCCTCTATAGACGACGGGTTTTATTCAGACTTTTGGCGGAGATTAATAATCTTCCGCCAAAAGTCTGAGGAGCTTACAGCCCTGGCCTCTGTTGCAATCGTTCGCTTCGCCCCTGACGCCTCTGCTATCCGTTTTGTCCTGCAAATCGCCTGCGGCTCTTCGGACAAAAAGGCAAGCGAGCTTGCCGGGGACTACGCTCCGATTTAAACAAATGCAAGCAGATCTCGCCTCTATAAGAGTTCTGCTTGCATTTAAGTTACTTCAGAGTGCTGGTATACCGTATGGTTTCCATGGCGTCTTTAGCATATTTATCGGCTCCTATTCTGTTCGAATACTCCTGATTGAGAACTGCCCCGCCGACTACGATCTTGCACTGCGGAGCCTTCTCCTTCAGAAGATGGATGGTTTTTTCCATGGCCGGGACGGTGGTAGTCATGAGGGCGCTTAAGCCTACTGCCGGAGCGTTGTTATCTATAACCGCCTGGACGATGATTTCGGGGGCCACATCTTTTCCAAGATCTATGACCTTGAAGCCGTAGTTCTCCAGCAGAAGCTTGACTATGTTCTTGCCTATATCGTGAATATCTCCGTGAACCGTAGCTATCACCACAGGAAACTTGTCGATGGCAGCTCCGGAAGACATATGAGACTTTATCTTCTCAAAAGAAGCCTTGGCTGCCTCTGCGCTCATGAGAAGCTGAGGCAGATATACTGTCTTTTCTTCAAAGCCCTTGCCCACTATGTCAAGAGCCGGGATTATCTCGCTTTGGATTATGAATAAAGGATCGGTATTTTCGGCCAGAAGCTTTTCGGTCATCTCCCCTGCCTTGTCTTTAAGGCCTTTGCTGATGGCTCTTTGAAGAGGCGTCAGACTGCCATCGTCCTTCGGCGAAGCGGAGTGCGTAGCGGGACTTGCAGAAGGCCGCTGCGCAGACTGAGCCGGAAGGCTCTCCGTAAATGCTATATATTCCCCGCAGTTCTCATCCATATTGTGAAGCGCTTTAAAAGAATGATATGCCTTCATCATGTCTGTTGAATAAGGATTCATTATGGCCGTCGACAGTCCCCTCTCCAATGCGCAGGCAAAAAACGTGCTGTTTATGGCAGCTCTTTCTGGAAGACCGAAGGAAACGTTTGACACCCCCAGAGAAGTGTGGCAGCCAAGGCGGTTTTTTATGATGTCCAGCGCCCGGAGCGTTTCGATGGCAGCCCCCGGTTCGGCGCTTACCGTCATAGCTAAAGTGTCGAAGATTATATCTTTTTTATCTATACCGTACTCGGCAGCTCTTTTTAGAATTTTTTCTGCGATGGCGACTCTGCCTTCCGCCGTCTTGGGAATACCGTCGTCGTCCAGAGTAAGAGCGACAACTGCTCCGCCGTATTTTTTGACCAGAGGGAAAATCTGCGACATGGAAGATTCCTTGCCGCTGACTGAATTTATCATAGCCTTGCCGTTGTACAACCTCAGAGCCTGCTCCATTGCTTTCGTATCTGCCGTATCTATCTGAAGCGGAAGATCGGTGATTGCCTGAAGTTCAAATACGGCCTTTTTAAGCATAGAAATTTCATCTATCTCGGGAAGCCCCACATTCACGTCCAGTATGTGGACGCCGGCCTCCTGCTGATTTATTCCCTCTTGCAGTATATAATTTATATCGTTTTCTGCCAGCGCCTGCTTGAATCTCTTTTTCCCTGTGGGATTGATACGCTCCCCTATGAGTATAGGAGATGAATCAAACTTGACGGCATGAGTATAAGAGGAAACACAAGTGATATTCTTAGGCTCTGTCTGCACGGGCTTCATGCCCAAAGTCGCCTGAGTTATATGTCTTATGTATTGAGGATCGGTTCCGCAGCAGCCGCCTATCAGGCGTACTCCCCGCGCCGCCGCATCTTTAAGATCAGAGGCAAATTCGACGGGAGAAGTACCGTACACCGCTTTTCCGTCCACTTCTTTTGGCAGGCCTGCATTGGGCTTGAGAATGACGGGGATTGAAGCGTTAGCCAGCAGTTCCTCGATAACGCCGGTCAGCTGTTTGGGCTCGAGAGAGCAGTTGGCTCCGAGGGCGTCGGCTCCCATACCCTCGATCATCGCTGCCATGGCGGCGGGAGACGCCCCCGTCATCAGTTTTCCGTCTTCTCCGTAAGCGTTAGAGACGAATACAGGCAGGTCGCTGTTTTCTTTGGCAGCCAAAAGCGCCGCCTTCGTCTCATAGCTGTCGCTCATGGTTTCGATAAATATGAGATCTGCCCCCAGACCGCAGCCAGCCCGTACTATTTGGGCAAAAAGTTCTACGGCGTCTTCAAATTCGAAATCTCCGTATGGTTTTAAGAGCCTGCCGCAGGGGCCTATGTCTAAGGCTATGAATTTCTCCTGCGGCCCTGAAGAACTTTCCCGGGCTCTCTTGGCATTTTCCAAGGCGGCCTTTATCACAGCTTTGAGCTCTTCCGGCGCAAACTTCAGTGAATTGGCTCCGAAAGTGTTGGTGTTTACGATGTTGCTTCCGGCGTCAAAATAATCACGGTGTATCTTCTCCACCACCGCAGGATGAGTGATATTCCACCGCTCGGGATGCTCTCCGGCGGCAAGTCCGGCTTCCTGAAGAAGCGTTCCCATTCCTCCGTCCAGATAGACTAAGTTGTCTTTCATATAATCTAATATATTCATAAATCATTCCTTCCTGAAGCTGCAGTCAAGCTTGCTGCAAGTCTTGCAATCATTTCCATGAACGTCCGGCGACTTTCTTTGGCAGTTTTCCTCCGTTTCAGATGTGTCCGGATAGAGTCCTATAATTGCCGTCACTGATTTTGACGGCGACATGAGGAGACTCTCTGTCAGAGAGAGTCCTATCTTTCTGGGACAGTCCAGAAGGTCAAAGAACTGTTTTTGAGAAGAAAGCGGAAAATCTCCGTAGCCGGGGCTGAATCTGGGCCGCGAGAGAAAGCCTTTTTCTTTGTATTCTATGCGTATATCCTCATTGAAAGCGTTGCACAGAGATTCTATGCGTTCGGCGCCTATGGCCTGAAAACACAGAGCCCTGGCGGGAGACAGCCTGCTGTATCTGAAAATCAGACGGTCCAGGCCTATACCTATGGTGGCAGCAAAGAGGATTGACCGGCTGCAGCCTGTAAGATTTTTTTTAAGGTCAAGACTGCCCATCGGCGCAGACTCCTTGCCGGCGCAGAATAAATCCGTATCGAACACTCCGTAGCAGACCTTGCAGGAGAGCCTGCCGTTGGCTTCATCTAAGCAGCTGTCTATGAGAGCTTCTATTTCCGGCGTCTGCCGCCGGCAGCCCATATAGCGCAAGATCTCTCCCCTGTCTATGGCGGGAGGATCGTATTTTCTCGTTATGACGGCGCTCATCATTCTTTTCCCAGTATATCGGATAGGTTCGCCTGTATTTTACGGGCCACGTCCGGTTTGTTCATGGAATATACGTGGACGTTAGTAACATTGTTGGCAAACAGATCTATGATCTGATCTGTGGCATAGGCGATACCGGCCTGTTTCATAGCCGCAGGATCGCCGCCGAACTTGTCCACCAGACTCTTGAACCTCTGAGGCATGTGGGAACCGGACAGCTTAACGGCTCTTTCCACCTGTTTTGCGTTGGTAATAGGCATTATGCCGGCCACCACAGGTACGGTGATACCGGCTTCTCTGATCTTATAGAGAAAATTATATAAGAGGTTGTTGTCGAAGAACATCTGGGTGGTGAAAAACTCGCAGCCCGCTTCGACTTTTTCTTTAAGATATTTTATGTCTTCCTTTTGATTTGTACTTTCCGGGTGAATCTCAGGGTAACACGCCCCGCCGATGCAGAATTCCGTATCGCTTTCTCTCAGCTCCCGGATCAGATCTATGGCGTGGTGATAGTGCCATGTCTCCTGATGAGACAAGTCCATGCCGTCGGGAATATCGCCTCTTAAGGCCATGACGTTTTCGATGCCGGCCTCTTTGATCTGGTCGATCTTCTGCCGCACAGCCTCGTGAGTAGAAGAAACGCAAGTAAGGTGAGCCAAAGTGGACACACCGTACATATCTTTTATGTTTTTTGCTATCTCTAAAGTGTATTCGCTGGTTCCGCCTCCGGCCCCGTAAGTTACGCTCATGAACGCCGGTTTCAGCTTGGCGATCTCTTCTGTAGCAGCCTTTACGCTGTCAAAAGACGAGTCGGCTTTAGGAGGAAAGACCTCAAAGGATAGTGATAGATCATCTCGTTTAAGTAAGTTTATCAGCTTCATAGTATCTCGCTCTTTTCTTTAAAAAGTTATACTTGAATTATACTACTCCGAAGCTGAGATAACAAGTTTTAGAAAGGATTTTACAAGGTCGGCTTTGATATAGAAAAGGGCCTCATGCAGCGAGGGAGGAAAAGAACGGCTTTACTTAAAGCGAGTTGCCGCAGGAGAGAGTATCCTTCCCTCTGCCTGTAAGTACATACAATTTTTTCTGAAAAAGTATATTGGAGGACTGTATAACTTTAAGCTGTGCTGCATGGCCTCTTGACTATATTATCCTCCAATTATGTGTAAAACTAAGGAAGCAAAACTATAAATAATATGGAGAAAATGAGACGGAAGAATGAAGATGCCGCAGACAGCCTATAAAGTCAAAACCAAAAAGTTTATGACGATAGTGCAAAAAACTCCCCATAAGATTAGAAAGAGGATGAAGCAAAGACCCGTTTTAATTGATGTCTCGGCACTTTTGAAAAAGATAACGCCATACACAGCGGCAGATATAAGAATACCAAAAACGTGACTTGCTGTCAGTATTGCCGCCTCGGCAGGAGAAAAGTGCGAAATGAGGAGAGCGGTAATGACAAGTATCAAGGGAAATACTAAAAAAATTTGCCTAAAATATTCTTTGAATAGTTGTTTCATTATAACGCTCGCTTTCTTCTAAGATCTGGCTAAAGTATATAACAAAAGAGCGTAACTGACAAGGTTACGATGCCGGGAAAAGGAGGATACGGCCGGACAAATGTCCGCATTGGAGAAATATTCGGAAATATTTTTTATTTTTTGTCCAAAAAAGTCTTGACAGGCCTGTATGCATGAGGTATTATTAAATTGTCCTTAAAGGACACAATATATCTCCAAAAGGCGCCAATGGGGACAACAAAAATACGAAACTTTAACAAAAGGAGGAAATATTATGGATATTATGGTATTGAAGTCTCAGCAGTGGATGAACGATACATACGGCGGCGACAGCCGTTATACAAAGGTCGCAGAAGACGGAGCTACAGGATGGGGAACGATAAACGGCCTCATAATAGCCCTTCAGATCGAGCTGGGGATGGCAGAGACAGCAGCCGTTATCGGGCCGACCACAAGAAGTAAGTTTAATGCGAAGTATCCGGGCGGAATAACCCGGCAGGCGGCGGACGATACCGATACGGACAACGTTCACAGCATAATACAGTGCGCTCTCTGGTGCAAAGGATATTATGCGGAAACCGGAAGCATAACTGGTTACTATAAGGGCCAGTCGGCCGATTCGGTAGAAGAACTGAAAGCCGACATGGGTATAGGCGGAAATTCTACGGTCACCATGGAGATAATGGAAGCCCTGCTGTCGATGAAGCAGTTTGTACTGCTTTCGGGCTACGGCGGAACCGAAGCCATAAGAGGAATCCAGCAGACCATCAACAAGGACTATAAAAACTATACGGGGATAATCCCTTGCGACGGACTTTACGGCAGAGAGATGAATACCGCTATAATCCAGGTGCTTCAGGCCGTGGAAGGATTTGCCCCGGAAGTCTCAAACGGCAATTTCGGTAACGGAACCAAGGGTGCGCTGAAGGTGATAAATGCAACCAATGCCGCAGCAAATCCCGACTGGGTTTGGATTGCCAGCGTAGCCCTGATCTGCAACGGATACTTGGATAATACCGAAAGAAAGTGGGTGCCGGCGCTCCAGCTGGCTATCGAAGCATTTCAGGTAGCCCATGCTCTGCCTATCACGAGACAGCTGGATGTCAACACTTGGATGTCGCTGTTTATCAGCAAGGGAAACCCGGACAGGGCAGCAAGAGCATGTGACACGAGGTTTGAGGTGACGGATGCTCTTGCACAGAAGCTGAAGACGGACGGATATGAGATAGTCGGACGTTATCTGACCGGAGGAGACTTTAAGGAGATAAGAGAAGGAGAGCTTCAGAGAATCATAGGCAGCGGCCTTAAATATTTTCCGATATTTCAGGATAATGCCAGAACGATTTCTGAGTTTACCTACGAAAACGGAAAACTTCATGCCAAGCAGGCAAGAGAAGCAGCAGTTGCCAAGGGAGTTCCCTCCACAGTCATATACTTTGCTGTAGATCTCGACGTAATGGACTATCAAGTGACAGGATCAATAATCCCTTATTTTAGAGGCGTTAGCGAACATATAGGCCCGCTTTACAAGGTGGGAATATACGCATCGAGAAATACCTGCACAAAAGTTTGCAATGCGGGATATGCGGTTTCAAGCTTTGTATCAGACATGTCTACCGGCTACAGCGGCAATCTTGGGTTCCCTATTCCGAAAAACTGGAACTATGACCAGTTTCACGAAATAAGCGGATACGGAGGAAGCTGGGATCTTGATAAGGTGGCGTACAGCGGAAAGATAGCGCCGTGCGATAAAGTGATCTCATTTGAAACTCCAGGTTACTCCCCTCCGGATGATCCGGATCTTACAGAATACACCCACACTATATTTGAAGTGATAGAGCTTGTAAAAGAACTCGAGGATGCGTATAATGAATATAAAGCCGGCAAATATAAAGAGTATGTGCCATACGGATATACTTATTATACGAAGAGTGTTCACATAGGCGTGCTGAACTATTTGTCTAAATACTATTTAAGGCAGACCATGTTTGCTGCGGCCACTCAGCAGCTTGACCAATACTTCGTAGCTTTTATGAACGCCGAGCATAGTGAACTGGTCAAAAGCGTAGATGCTTTTGTAGAGAAAAGAGAGAACGGCGAAGTGAGGGATAACGTAGGAGGTCTAAATGACATTGCACACCTTGCATATTCGACATTAGCCTACGCCTCCTTATCGATAACACCAGATTATTGGGCTTCGTGGGGTGGAGATTTGGCGACTGGAATGGCAGATATACATGTGCATATGGAGGATAAGCCAACTTCAAATTTGCAGATAGAAGCAAACGAACTTATTGGTTCAACCAAGATATCCTGCAATTACATCGATTTGTGTGACGATGCGGACGCCATAGCCATATCGAGAGCCGTTAAAAGCTCGGAGGCTTCGCTGAGGACCTTGTCATCTGCGATGACAGAGTATTACTCTGATTTATCGACGGTGAAGAGATATTCGCAGTATAAGTACGATGGATTGGATTTTTCTTCTTCTACTTTGCTTTATCTTTCGGTTTACCAAAAGGTATGCGCTGATAATGCTACAGCGCTGGAAATATTAAAAGGCGAAGCAACGGCAGAGGAGCAGATAGCTGCATGCAAGGCTTTTTCAGAATACTTGTTTAGAAAAGTGCAGTAATTTTTAACTTTACATCTATGAAGATGGATATCTATCCATCTTCATAGATAAAAGAGTTCCGAGTATCGGCTCTTCATCTGAGCTTTCTTTTAGGAGGACTATTACATTTCCAAGGGAGTAAAGAATGATAAAAAAAATACTGAAAAACAAAATTATCTTTAGGGCTATTATCATAACAGAGATATTGGCGACCTTAGTATTTGCAGTGTTTATCATCGAAAACTACAGAAAGAGCGATTCAGGGGATCCTAAATATGATGTGCTGGCACAAGAAGAGGTTCAGATTCCGGAGAAAATGATCAGCCGTTGGATAACTGTAGCCAGAACTCATAAGGTTTATGAAAGGAAAGACGATGGATTTAGGATTTTTCTTTCTGAAGAGATTGGTGGAAGATTAAGCGGTTATACGCGCATAGAGAATATCAGGTTCGAGAATACAGACTTGTATACCGATTGCAGGGTGGATTGGATAGAGAAGGGCGCAAAGATTACCTTTATGGGTGATGGTGTCGAGGACATTGTATATGTGATAGAACAGCATAAGGGGAGAGGTTATGAGTAACAATTCCATTGAAGAGAAGAAACTTCGCAGAAGGGAAATAATCCTGAAGGTAATGACGGTTATCTTTATTGTAGCCGCCTTAAGATTTTATATCGACCTAAAGATAGGAGCGAATAAGGAATATGAGTATTACAGGAAAGACTCTCCCGACGGAGAAAGAACAGTAGTATTTTACAGGATTGGAAATGAAAGACCGTTAAGAGGAAATCGTTATAGAGTAGTCGTATTTGCAAAGGGCGCAGAAGAAAAAGTCAGCTCATTTGAAATAAAAAATGATAGAAGTTTTTACTTCGACGCAGCCGAAGATGAACACACGGGCGACTATAAAATGAACTTTCAGTGGGAAGAAGACGGAATTTGGATAATATATACGGACCCCGGAGTTGGAAAAGAAAAAATATTTGTCCCGACCTAAACGCCTAAAGAGTCGAAGGATAATTATCAAGGGGAGAACACTATGCAAAAGGAAGAAGCCATAAAAATATATAAGAGCTTTGCTTCGATGAAAGATGTGGCGCTTTTAATTATTTTAGTGTTCATAGCCACATACATATTGATATCGGCATTAAACAATAATAGCGAAGACGGGATTTTCATATATGTAGCCATGTGGCTGACGGCGCTCCCTGCAGGGATTGCATATATTGCGCACGATATATTAAAAAGCGTTAATAAGCTTGATGAAATAGTGAACGAAGACCTTGATGATAAAAAATATTTGGAAATCATCTATTGCATAATTGACTACGGAAAAAACCATAAGCAAAAAAACCTGCAAAGAACTTTTTATTTGATTATGCAAGAACGATATGCCATGGCCTTAATCATTAACGGGAAGAGAAAAGAAGCGGAAGAATATATAAATAGCGGGGAAATAAAGCATGAGCCTTATCGCATGTTTTCGAGAGCATGTATTGATTTGGATCGTGCATACGCCCAAGGAGATGCCGAAAAGTATATGGAGATATATGAGGCGGCTCCAAAGTCATATAAAGAGGTCAAGCTTCACGCCTGCCGCGCTTTGCTCATGCAGGGTAAGTACGACGAGGCTATAGAGGAGTTGATGAAATACACCCCAAAGAATAAACGCGAAGAGATTTTAAGTCGGTTTACGATAGGTGAAGCTCATCTGAGAAAAGGGTCAAAGGACGAGGCGAAAATATACCTCGAATATGTCATAAACAACGGCAAGATGCTGAGAGAAAAGTTCATGGCAGAGGAGCTGTACAAAGAGCTGTAGGATTATTGGATATTTTGCATTATTAGCGGAGGCAATTATGCAAACCGAAGAGATAAAAGAACTGTATCGCAAGCTAAAGCATATAAGAGCTAATGGGATAATAATCGGAATTGCTGCTTGCATTGCGACAGCATTTATTATAGCCGCTGTTTTTCCTGAGCTTCGAAGCCTTGAGCTGATGCTGCTTAACCCTGTCGCCTGGTTGGTGTGCATACTTATAGAAATAGTTGCCATATTCATATATTGCTCCCTTGCATATATGAAAAACCTTAACAAGTTCAGTAAAATCCTTGCAGAGGATTGCGATTTGGAAAAGTATACAGAAACATTATGTGAAGGAATAAATTACGGAAAGAACATCAAACTGAGCAAATACCAAAAGGCCCTATTTTTGTCTTTGCAGAGGATGTATGCAGAGACTCTGTGCTTAAGCAAAGCGTTGGATGAAGCGCAGCGATTTTTAAATGAAGAGTGGGTGGGAGATAAAAAAGTTGACTTTGAACTGGCCGAAACTCAAATAGGCCTGATGACAGCATATATCAATAATGACCGCGATACATATGCTCAAATATACAAAACTGCGCCGCTATTATTTAAGCGATCTAAAATTTACGCTTATTATTTACTAATTTTGCAAGGCAAAAATGACGAAGCTTTGCAATTGTTGTCAGGGCACTCCGAAAAGCATTTATACGGGGAAGTATTGCGCCATTTCAGATTAGCGGAGCATTATCTCAAGGAAGGCAATAGCGAAGCGGCAAAAGAGCACATAGAGTTTGTTATAAATCACGGCAACACTCTTCCGCAAAAGCAAATTGCAGAAGGCTGGAAACATGAGGGCTATCGACCTCAATCAAAGGCTCAAAATACACACGCCGAAAGAACCGCTTTTCAAAGACCCATAAAGAGCAAAAAATCTGCGCTGTTCATTTACGCTTCTTTGATTGTAATTACTGTTTTGATTACACTTTTCATCACTACATCTAATGCTTATGTAAGAGAGGGAATTCCCGAAGAAAGTAAAGGTGCATGGCTGGACGCTACTTACGAAGTGTACGACAATAAAATATATTTTTCTGACAGCTCCGCCGGCGAACATGGCAGACTGATGGCAGTGGATACGGAAACGCTGTTCAAAACAGCCAAAAAACTGGACATAAACGGTGTCCGATGCATAAAAAAAGGCGGCGACAATTTATATATACTCACAGAAAAACAAGTTTTTATCTTCGACCTGAATAAAGAAACCGTTATTGCAAAGGTTGACCTTTCAGCGGTGGAGGAAGACATAGAAAAAGAGGCAGTATCAAGTTATGAATTAAAATATGCCGATGAAGACGGCGGATATATTGTAATAGAGGGCGACCGTAGGGATAAAATCATTTGTGTCAATGCCTTGGGCGAAGTCAGACAAATAGCCCAATTCGACGATATGGAAGGAACGATTAACAGGCTGATCAGATATGAAAATTCCTTAATAATCGGTTATATGACTTCCAGCGAAGAAAAGTCCGGCACCTACTGTTTTGACATTGAGAAGGGAACCATGGAAAAGTATAGCGATATTTGCGGTTCTGCCTTTGAAAACAACATATCGGGATTTATTTGGAAAGACTATTACTGCCTACCGACCTTCAACACGGTGTACCTCATATCTTTATCGGGAAAAGAAAATAAAGAAATCGATATGGGTGGGCTTTGCACAGATATGTATTTGGACGGAGATTACCTATACAGAGGCGATTCATATGCGCTTAAGAGATACAACCTTGCAACAGGCGAGCTTGAGGTTTCGAATCAAAGAAAGTCTTATTTCGGCAAAATCATTGTAGACGACGGAACCCTCTATTTGGGATATTGTATTAAAAAAACGCCGGTTTCGTACAAAACAAGAGTTTTCACCGAGTCTTTAGAAAGTCACCAGTGGCAGTAGGAGAACACTATGCAAAAAGAAGAAGCCATAAAAATATATAAAAGCTTTGCTTCCATGAAAAAGCTGCCGATTATAGCCTCTTTAGCTGCAATGATTGCCGGCCTAATAATATTTTTTTTGAATATTAACGCCGGTTCACTATTTATATATATAGCTTTAATCTTTACAGGGCTTTGTGCCCTTTGCAGCTTAATATGCTTCGATTACGCAATCCTCAAGGTCTTAAAACTCTTTCAGAAAGTCAGCAAAGTGCTTAACGAAGATCTTGATCAGGAAGAATATCTGCAACTCACAGAGGCTATCGTTTCTTATGGTAAAAATTCAAAGCCTGTCTGGATGCAGAAACCATTATATTCGGCTTTTCAGTTCCAATACATTTCTGCTTTGGTTGTTAACGGAATGATAGTGCAGGCCAAAGAATATTTAAGTCAAAACGGTATACGTACAAAATACTTTTATAATCTTGCCCAAGTATATATTGATCTGGCCGAAGCTCGTTCTATTGGTGACAATGAAAAGTATATAAAAATATATGAATCTGCGCCTAAAGCGTATAAAAGAGTGAAGATTCATTCTTTTGTGGCTTTGATTGTACAGGGAAAATATGATGAAGCTATAGATGATTTGGTAAACTATACTCCAAAGAATAAACGAGATGCAGTTCAACGCCATATGCTTTTAGGTGAAGCCTATCTAAAAAAGGGGCTGGTTTCTGAAGCAAAGTCACATATTGAATATGTTATAAATATTGGGAAACCCCTCCGTGAGCTTTGCCGTGCAGAGGAGCTGTACAAAGAGCTGTAGGATTTTGTAGAATCCTTCTATTCCCGGTAATTGGCTTTTATAGCCCTTTTGCGGGAATTTTTTCTTGGCAAGTCTCGGTCTTTTTAAATTAAAGGTCATTTGCGAGAGTTTTTGACCATCTTGTAGCGGATATAAGCGTTTTACAGCCTTATTCTCTCAGCTTTCTCTCTAAAAAGTCCCGCAAACAGCCTTAAATTTCACCTTACCGAGACTACGCCGTCAAAAACTCTCGCAAGTCCTCTGATTCTTAGAAAAAGCGGGAATTCTGCAAAAAAGCCTCATTTAAACAGAGGACAGCCTTGCCGGCAACAAAAAAAGGGACTCCTGCCGCCGGCAGGAGTCCCTTTTTTGTATCCTTACAGCTTACTTATGACGTAATCAGCAAATTCTTTGCAGGAGGCTCCGTCTGCGAGGCCGGTGACCACCACCTTTTTTTCAGTGTCGCAGCATGTGTGGAGCGCGTCGGCCAGCCTGTCCGCCGGGGCGGTGAGGCCGATGTGGCGAAGCAGCATTTCCGCCGCCTTGAATATGCTGGACGGGTTTGCGTAGTCCGCCAGCCCATCCTCTATCATCCTCGGCGCGCTGCCGTGGATGGCCTCGAACATGGCGTACCTGTCGCCGATGTTGGCGCTTCCTGCGGTGCCGACTCCGCCTTGGATTTCGGCGGCTTCGTCGGTTATGATGTCTCCGTACAGATTAGGCATGACGAAGACCTGAAATTGATTTCTTATGGCCTTGTTGACAAGGTTTGCAGTCATTATATCTATGTACCAGTCCTCCGCCTTGATCTCAGGGTACCGGGCCGCTACTTCGTTGCATATCTTTGAGAACTTGCCATCGGTCTTTTTCATTATATTAGCCTTGGTCACGATGGCGACGTTAGTCTTGCCGTTGTTCTTTGCATATTCGAAGGCAGCTCTGGCTATCCTCTCCGTTCCGCAGTCTGTAGTCACCTTGAAGTCCATGGAAAGAACTCCCGGGATCTCTATGCCCTTGCTTCCCAGAGTATATTCGCCCTCTGTGTTTTCACGGTAAAACATCCAGTCGATGCCCTCTTCCGGCACCGATACGGGACGGACGTTGGCGTACAGGTCAAGCTCCCGTCTCAAAGTTACGTTGGCGCTTTCCATGGTGCCACCCTTAGGAGTGGTGGTCGGGCCTTTCAGTATGACGTCGCAGGCCTTTATGTCGGCCAGTACGTCTGCCGGCACGGCCTCCCCTTTGTCCAGCCTGTTTTCGATGGTAAGGCCTTCTATGTCCCGCAGGACTATCTTGCCGGAGCCAATCTCATCTTTCAAAAGCTCCGTCAGAAGACGGCGGGCTTCCTTCATGATGATAGGGCCAATGCCGTCTCCGCCGCAGAGGCCTATGGTTATCTTATCCAGCGAGGCGAAATCCTTGGGAGGTTCCGCCGCAGCCATTTTCTCGGCTCTTGCCAGCTGTTCTTTCAATAATTTTTCAAACTGCGCCGTGGCAGCTTCTATATATTTTTCCAAATCACCGTACCTCCTTACAGATTTCCCTGTCCTACGTATTTGAGAAGACCGCCGGCCTTTAAGATGGCTTTCTGCCTCTGGGTAAAGCTGCATATTAGCGAGAACTCTTGGCCGGTAGTAACGTCTTTGAGAATAAGCTTTCCGCTGTCCAGCCCGGCGTATATGTCGGAAAGGGCCAGAGCGTCGCCCTGAGTCAGATTGTCATAGTCTTCCGGATTTTCAAAGGTCAGAGGAACGATGCCTGCGTTTATCAGGTTGGCGGCATGTATTCTCGCAAAACTCTTAGTTATCACTGCTCTCACCCCAAGATACAGAGGAACGAGGGCGGCGTGCTCTCTCGAGGAGCCCTGACCGTAGTTGTTTCCTCCCACTATTATGCTTTCGCCTGCCGCCTTTGCTCTTTCCGGGAAAGTCTCGTCGCACACGGCGAAACAGTACTGAGAAAGATGAGGTATGTTGGAGCGGTAAGGCAGTATCTTGGCTCCCGCCGGCATGATGTGATCCGTGGTGATGTTGTCGCCTACTTTGAGAACAAGCGGGGCCGAAAGAGAATCTTCCAGCGGCTTGCTGTCAGGGAAAGGCTTGATGTTAGGACCTCTCAGAATCGGAAGATCCTTCGCCTCCTCTAAAGAAGCAGGAGGTATAACTGCGCTGTCGTCTATCTTGAAAGCCTTTGGCATTGAGACCTCCGGCATTTTGCCAAGGAGCATAGGGTCTGTAATCTCTCCCGTAAGAGCTGCGGCGACAGCAGTTTCAGGAGAAACGAGATAAACCTGTCCGTCGGCTGTGCCGGAACGGCCCTCGAAGTTTCTGTTAAAGGTTCTGAGGGAAACGCCGCCGGAGTTAGGCGAGAAGCCCATTCCTATGCAAGGACCGCAGGCGCACTCGAGAACTCTCGCACCGCTGGCCAGAATGTCAGAAAGAGCTCCCGAGTCAGCCAGCATGGAAAGAACCTGCTTGGAGCCCGGCGAAATGGAAAGGCTCACCTCCGGGCGGATGGTCTTGCCCTTTAACAGAGCGGCCACCTTCAGCATGTCTAAAAGTGAGGAGTTGGTGCATGAGCCTATGCAGACCTGATCCACCTTAGTGCCTTTGAGGCTTGAAACCTTGACCACGTTGTCAGGGCTGTGAGGGCAGGCGATCATCGGCTCGAGGGTGGAAAGGTCTATGTCGATGACCTTGTCATAGACAGCGTCATCGTCGCTTTCGAGACGGACGTAGTCGTCGCCTCTTCCTTCGGCTTCGAGGAAAGCCTTGGTAATCTCATCCGATGGGAATATGGACGTGGTGGCGCCAAGCTCTGTTCCCATGTTGGTTATGGTGGCTCTCTCAGGAACGGAAAGAGTCTTTACTCCCTCGCCGCCCCATTCTATGACGGCTCCTACGCCGCCTTTTACCGATAGGATTCTGAGAATTTCGAGGCTTACGTCTTTAGCTGTTACAAAATCTCTCAGCTTTCCCGTAAGATTTACCTTGTACATCTTGGGCATGGTGATGTAATAAGCGCCGCCGCCCATGGCTACAGCCACGTCGAGGCCGCCTGCTCCCATGGCCAGCATGCCTATGCCGCCTCCCGTAGGAGTATGGCTGTCGGAGCCGATAAGAGTCTTGCCAGGCTTGCCGAACCTCTCCAGATGAACCTGATGGCATATGCCGTTGCCGGGTCTGGAAAAGTAGAGGCCGTATTTTTTCGCCATGGACTGAATGAACCTGTGGTCGTCGGCATTTTCAAATCCCGACTGGAGAGTGTTGTGGTCTATGTATGCCACCGAAAGCTCCGTGCGTACCCTCGGAACTCCCATGGTCTCAAACTCCAGATATGCCATGGTGCCGGTGGCGTCCTGAGTCAGAGTCTGATCTATCTTGAGAGCGACTTCTTTTCCCGGCGTCATTTCTCCGCTCACCAGATGTTCTTTTATTATTTTTTGTGCTATCGTTAAACCCATTATTTTGCCGTTCCTTTCTGTATGCTTTTGTAAGCCTGATCTACATGATTTAAAACCAGTTCTTCGATTTTTTCCTGATCGCCGGCCTCTATGGCCTCATAAATTTTGACGTGTTCTGATATGGAATAGCGGCTTCTTCCCGTCTTGGTCAGAGAATCTTTTCTGTATTTCATCAGTTTATGATGGATAGGAGACAGTATGGCCTGTAAGATCGGACTTCCTGAGGCGGAATATATTATATCGTGAAACTGAGTGTCCAGATTGCGGACTTTTTCTATATTCTGTTTCTCCTCATAAAACTCCTGCTGATCTAAGATCTCTTTGAGTTTGGCAAGGTCCTCGCCGCTTATATTCATAGCGGCCTTTTTCACTACTATAGGCTCCAAAGCTCTTTTCACCGTGAACATGTCTGCCACGTCCTGATCAGTTATACCTAAAACTACTGTGCCGGAGGGAGTTATCCCTATCAGTTTTTCGTTCTCGAGACGAGCCATGGCCTCTCTTATGGGAGTTCTGCTGACCCCCAGCTCTTCGGAAAGCTTTGATTCGCTGATGATTTCTCCGGGGCTGTATACGCCGCTGAGAATGTTTTTTTCGATCTGCTGATATACCTGGTTAGCCAGGGAAAGAGATTTGTAATCTATCATTTCTTTTCCAGCGCTCCTTTCGTCAGCTGCGATATCTTATTTTCCATCTCCTGATTGGAAAGACTGGTAGTTCTGCCGTCTGCGTACATTTCATCCACCCAGTCCTTGAGGGAGATGACCAGAGGATTATCCTTGGTCATCTTTTCATCGCCCAGAAGCTCATAATGTTCGTTGATCCAGTAGGCGATGCCGGCAAGCCCTGAAGTCTTACTGACAGAAACTCCCGGAGCTCTGTTTAAGAGTTTCTTAGTGTTGAAAATGTTGTATATCTCCTCGTCCTTCATCAGTCCGTCAGCGTGGATACCCGCCTTGGTAACGTTGAAGTTTTCACCTACAAAAGGCGTCATCGGCGGAATTTCATATCCCATTTCTTCTTTGAAATACCTGCCTATCTCGGTTACGGCGGTTGGATCCATGCCGTCCAGAGACCCTTTGAGGGAGGCGTATTCGAAGACCATTGCTTCGAGAGGTATGTTGCCGGTCCGCTCTCCTATTCCAAGCAGAGAACAGTTGACGGCAGAAGCTCCGTAGAGCCAGGCAGCAGAAGCGTTGGCGACAGCTTTATAGAAATCGTTGTGACCGTGCCACTCCAGCATTTCGCTCGGCACTCCCGAATAATGCTGAAGACCGTACACCAGACCGGCTACGCTGCGGGGCATCGCTACCTCGGGATAAGGGACTCCGTAGCCCATAGTATCGCAGATTCTTATTTTTACGGGGATACCTGCTTCTTCCGACAGGTCCATGATCTCGTTGACGAAAGGAACCACGAACCCGTAAAAGTCCGCTCTCGTGACGTCCTCGAGATGACACCTGGGCACCAGCCCTGCGTTCAATGCTTCTTTTATAGTCTCAAGATAGTAGTCGGCGGCTTTTCGCCTCGTCATGTTCATCTTCTTAAATATGTGATAGTCGCTGCACGAGACGAGAATACCGGTTTCTTTGATCTCAAGATCTTTAACAAGCTGAAAATCCTCTTTTTTCGCCCTTATCCACGTGGTTATCTGTGGAAATTTCAGCCCCAGCTCCATACATTTTAAGATGGCCTCTCTGTCTTTTTTCGTATATATGAAGAACTCCGACTGGCGGATTATGCCGTAAGGGCCGCTGAGCCTGGACAGAAGAGTATAAAGATCCACGATCTGCTTTACTGTATAAGGCGCCATAGACTGCTGTCCGTCCCTGAAAGACGTGTCGGTGATCCATATGTCTTCTGGCATGTTTATAGGCACTCGCCTGTGGTTGAAAGCTATCTTGGGGACTTCTTCGTAGTTGAAAATGTCCCTGAAGAGATTGGGCTCTTCCACGTCCTGCAGAGTATATCTGTATATAGATTGCTCCAGCAGATTGGTCTTTTTAGAAAATTCGAGCATTTATTTACCTCCTTGCTTATAGATATAAATTGTTCTCGTCCTCTTACGGATGTACGCATTTAAATCGAAGAAAAACTTCTTCAGCGCCCGGCGGTAGAATATTATTCGCCGCCTGTAGAGGCAGCCTTTGTCCGATGTTTGTTAAGCGAGAACTTTTCCGGGCTCATGCGCACATCTATGCCTGTATACAAGTATACCACCTTTGAAAGATACGTGTCAACTGTGATGTTCTCGCCCAATAGCGCCAAGGTATCTCAAAGTTTTTATTGACTGATGATAGACCGAAGGCGAATTAGAGAAAGCTCATGTGAATTTTCCGTGGATAATTAGGCTGAGGGGCTGCTTGGCCCCGGAGAGTCTCGGTTAATGCCGTATTTCTCTTGCTTTGCGATTATATGGCTTTGCAGCCGGAATCTGCTGAAAATAAAAACTAATATTTTTAATTCTATTTAAAGTAACGAGAATATTGTATAATTGATCTGAAATATTTCAACAGGCAGGAGGGTTAAGATGAGGCTGTTGCTTGCAGAAGATGAGAGAGCGCTTTCTAAAGCTCTCGTGACTATTCTCGAAAGAAACAATTACTCTGTCGACGCTGTGTATGACGGGCAGGAAGCTCTGGAATATCTTGAAACGGGAAATTACGACGCAGTAATAATGGACATAATGATGCCTAAAGTAGACGGTATTACGGCGCTGAAAATGTTGAGATCCAGAGGAGACCTGATACCGGTCCTCATGCTGACGGCTAAATCTGAAATAGAAGATAAGGTAACAGGTCTTGACGCAGGAGCCAACGACTACCTTACTAAACCATTCAGCTCCAGAGAATTGATGGCAAGGATACGAGCCGTGACCAGAGTACAGGCTGCTCAGACCAGCTCCATTCTAAAGATGGGTAATGTGACTCTCGACAGATCGAACTTTGAACTGTCCACTCCGTCGGGAAGCTTCAGACTGGCTAACAAAGAATTTCAGGTACTGGAACTTTTGATGAACAATCCCAAAATCCTCATTTCCTCTGAGCGGTTTATGGAAAAGATCTGGGGTTATGATAGCGAATCTGAGATCAACGTAGTTTGGGTATATATATCTTATCTGAGAAAGAAATTGATTGCTTTGGATGCGGATATAAAGATCAAGGCAGCCCGAAACGCAGGATATTATCTGGAGGAAATAAAATGATAAAGCGACTTAGGATAAAACTCATAATAGTTTCGATGGGATCGCTTCTTGCGGTGCTGATGATAATCATGGCCGTCATGGCCGCCGTAAATTACGATAAGATAACAGCCGCCGCCGATGATACCTTGTCCATATTGACAGAAAACGACGGCAAATTTCCCGAAAGTCAACCGGAGCTCGAAGAAAAGCTCGGCCAGCAGCCGCCCGACATGGATAAGCGCAAGATGGACGAGCACGAAATGTCTCCCGAACTTCCTTATGAATCCCGGTATTTTTCTGTAGTTATAAATGATGATGGAGAGGCGATTTCCGTAAATACCGGAAAGATAGCGGCGGTAGACACAAAGGCCGCAATAGAATACGCTAATAAAGCGGCAGCTTCCGGTAAGGACTTTGGCTTTGAAGACAATTACAGATATATGATTGGCGCGACAGAAGAAGGAACTCGTATAATATTTCTTGACTGCGGGCGTAGTCTTGATACTTTCAGATCTTTCGTCTTCACCGGACTTGGAGTATCGGCAGCGGGAATTCTGGCGGTGTTGGCTCTGGTAATACTCTTATCCAGGCGAATCGTGAGGCCTTTTTCAGAAAACTTTGAAAAGCAGAAGCGCTTTATAACAGATGCGGGGCACGAACTGAAGACTCCTCTTACAATAATCGACGCCGACGCAGAGATCCTCCAGATGGATATAGGAGAAAACGAGTGGCTCAGCGATATACAAAATCAAACCAGAAGGCTGGCTGATCTTACGGGAAATCTGATACTTCTGGCCAAGACAGAAGAAGATAACAATGATATGAAAATGATAGAATTTCCCATATCAGATATGGCTGATGAAGAGATATCAGCCTTCAGAACTATCGCCAGGACTCAGGATAAAGCTTTAGACAGCTGCATCGAGGCGGGAATCTCATTCCGCGGAGACGAAAGATCGCTGCGCAGGATGATGGACATACTTCTGGATAATGCGGTAAAGTATTGCAATGAAAAGGGTCTGATAAGAGTTTCCCTTGAGAAGCAAAAGGGCTTCCTGAAATTTTCGGTGTTCAATACTGCGGATTATATTTCAAAGGCCGATATAAGCAGGCTTTTCGACAGGTTTTACAGATGTGACCGTTCCCGTAATTCAGATACGGGAGGATACGGACTCGGACTCTCCATAGCGTCAGCCGTCACTTCGGCTCACAAAGGCAGAATAACGGCTGATACAGACGATGAGAAGTCCTTGACAGTTACGGTAAAACTGCCATGCTGAGAGAAATTGAATATACTTATTGACAAAAGGCGGCCGGCCCCAGAAAACGGCCGTTTTTTTGCAGACACATTTTTAACTTTAACTAAATTTAATGTTAATTTTTAAAGTTCATTTAAGAAAACAGTACTATACTTCGATTATCAAAACAAGATGGAGGTATTTGCGATGACATATCAGGCGACGTTTAAACGTTACGAGATAAAATATCTGTTGACCCAAAGACAAAAGGAAGCGGTACTGATAGCCATAAGTCCGTACATGAAACTCGATAAGTATGGACTTGTAACTATCCGCAATATATATATGGATACCGATAACTTCAGACTGATAAGGCGGTCGCTGGAAAAACCGCCATACAAAGAGAAACTCAGAATAAGAAGCTATCGCCAGGCAATGCCGGAGACAGAAGTCTTTGTCGAGCTTAAAAAGAAATATAAGTCGGTAGTATATAAGAGGAGGCTGTCTATGCCATGGGAGACCGCCGAAAATAGCCTGGCCAAAGACCGGCCGCTTCCTGTAGCTTCACAGATAGGAAAGGAGATAGAGTATTTCCGTAATTTTTATGGCAGTCTCAGGCCCCGCATGTTTCTCTCATACGAAAGGGAGGCGTATTTTGCTGCTGATGGAAGCGATCTTAGAGTCACTTTTGACAAGAATATTTTATACAGGGAGAGCGACCTTTCCCTGTGCGGCGGAATTTACGGCGACGCAGTCATAGATGAGGATCAGTGCCTCATGGAAATAAAGACCTCGGGCGGGATGCCTATGTGGCTGAGCCACATCCTTAGCAGTCAGGGATTGTTCAAGACGTGCTTTTCTAAGTATGGTAATGCGTATAGAGATATGATGAAAAGGCATGGAAGTTATAGATGCTGCGATCATGATGAAGGGAGAATCTGTTATGTTGGATAACTTGTTTCAGGGAATCTTTGATACGGCGCAGACGCAAACCATAGCGCCGGGAGAGTTTTTGATTATAATAGCCAGCTCCCTTGCCGTAGGGCTTATTCTGGCTGCGGCATATATGTATAAAAGTCTTTACAATAAAGGCTTTGTCGCTACGCTGGCTCTGCTGCCTGCTGTCGTATGTGTAATAATAATGATGGTAAACGGCAATATAGGTACCGGTGTAGCCGTGATGGGCGCTTTTAATCTGGTCAGGTTCAGATCGGCGCCCGGTTCTGCGAAAGAAATCTGTGCGATTTTTTTGGCTATGGCCACAGGACTCGTCATGGGAATGGGCTATATCGCCTACGGTTTTCTGTGCGCCGTCATTTTGGGTCTGGTCAGTCTTATCTACGGAAGTACGGATTTTGGTGCGCAAAAGAGAAACGCTATGCACAGGATCCTTTATATTACCGTGCCGGAGGATCTGGATTACACCGGCGTATTCGATACTGTTCTCTCGCAGTACGCTTCAAAAAGCGAACTTACGGGCGTTAAGACGACCAATATGGGAAGTCTCTTTAAGTTGACATATAATATAACTTTATGTGACGCAGACAAGGAAAAAGACCTCATAGATGAACTCAGGTGCAGAAACGGTAATTTAGAGATAAATATCATGCGGCAGACTACCGGCGGAGATCTATAGATGTTGCGGTAGAAGGTTCAAAAAGGAGATTTGCAATATGAAAAAGAAATTTATTAAAATAGCCGCAGGTTTTGCCGTATGCCTCGTATGCGTGTTTTTGCTTACAAGCTGTTCGAATAAAAAAGAGGAGTCTCAGGAGACAGACAGCATGTTTACAGACCGAGATATGGAAATAGGATATGATGAGCAGACTGCGGCCAAGATTACCCTTACAGGCGACGGCGCCCAAAGCGATTCGGACGCAGTCACGATTTCAGAGAGCGTCGTTACGATCAGCGAAGAGGGGACTTATATAGTCTCGGGGAGCCTCAATGACGGAATGATCATAGTAGACGCAGGCGATGACGATAAGATCCAGGTAGTCCTGAATAATGCGAGTATTACCAGCGAAAACTCTGCCGCATTATATATCAGAAACGCTGATAAGGTCTTTGTCACTACGGCGGCAGACTCGCAGAACAGTCTCACGTCTGCCGGAGAATATATAGCTATAGATGACAATAACATAGACGCGGCTGTATTCGCCAAATCGGATCTGACGTTAAACGGCGCGGGAGAACTGACAATTACTTCTGCCTCAGGCCACGGTATAGTTTCAAAGGACGATCTGATTCTTACCAGCGGAGAATATGAGATAACTGCTGCGAACCATGGACTTTCAGGCAAGGACAGCGTCAGAATCGCGAGCGGAAATTATACGATAGAAGCGGGCAAAGATGGCGTACATGCAGAAAACGGTGATGATCCGGAGTCAGGTTTCGTGTATGTTGCGGACGGCGAATTTAAAATAACCGCTGCGGGCGACGGCATAAGCGCCGCCGAATATTTAAAGATAAAGGACGGAAATTACGTCATAGATTCGGGAAGCGCCGTAAGTATTGCCAGCCCCGACGAGACGGACAGTGCCAAAGGTCTCAAGAGTGACGGTGAAATTAATATCGAGGGAGGAGACTTCAACATAACATCCATTGACGACGGAGTCCATTCAAACAGCGATATAATCATGACAGCCGGCACATTTGAGATAGAATCAGGCGACGATGGAATTCATGCCGATAATGCAGTCGTGATAGACGACGGAGACATAACCGTGACCGAAAGCTACGAGGGGATCGAAGGTCTTACCATAGATATAAACGGCGGGACCATAGACGTTACCGCTACGGACGACGGGTTTAATGCGGCCGGAGGAAACGATGAAAGCGGCTTTACATCGGGTTTAGGCGGCATGGGCGGTGAAGAATTCGCAGCAACAGAAGGAGCATATATAAAGATAACAGGTGGACAAATCCATATTGACGCTTCAGGGGACGGCATAGACTCCAACGGAGACCTATATGTCACAGGCGGACAGACATACGTGTCCGGTCCCGTCGACGGAGCTGACGGAGCTCTCGATTATAACGGAGAGGCTTCCATAAGCGGAGGAATATTTGTCGCCGCAGGTTCATCAGGAATGGCTCAGAATTTTGGAGATTCATCTTCTCAGGGGGTCATGATGGTATCGATAAATGGTTCGGCGCAGTCGTCGATCACTCTCAGCGATTCTGATGGAAATGAATTGATATCGTGGCAGGCGGACAAAGCATATTCTTCAGTAGTCATAAGCTGCTCTGATGTAACGAAAGGTGGAACCTATACAGTAACAGGCGGAAGCTCCTCCGTACAGGTGACGATGGATAGTCTCGTATATAGCGAGTCTTTGGGCATGGGCGGTAATATGTCCTCGCCCGGAAACATGGGAGGACAAGGCGGAGGCCCGGGAGGAATGAAACGGGAAGGATATTTATAGAAAGAAAAGTTATCTTTTGAGATAAGCAGCATAAATATTTATATCTTTGGGAAGAAATAACTTGACCTGTCGCCTTATGAAAGGTATATATTACATAGGGAGGATATGATATGGATATAGCGCTGAGTTACTTAGAAAAAGGGTCGGGGCAGCCTCTGATCTTGCTTCATGGTAATGGAGGAAGTTCAAAGTATTTCAAAAAGCAGATAGATTATTTTAGCGGCGATTATCGCGTCATAGCTATAGACACCAGAGGTCACGGAAAATCACCTCGGGGAGAGAAGCCTTTTACCATAGAGCAGTTCGCACAGGATCTGAAAGATTTTATGACTGAGAAGAAGATAGGAAAGGCGAAACTCTTAGGTTTTTCTGACGGAGGAAATATCGCGCTTGCCTTTGCGCTGAAGTATCAACAGATGATAGATCAGATGGTGGTCTGCGGAGCTAATATTTTCCCGGAAGGATTGAAGTCTTCGGCGCTTCTTCCGCGGGCGGCGGCGTACAGTATTCATAAGTTTTTTTCAAAAAACGGCAAAAGAACTGAGTTGCTCGATCTGGTCATAAATCAGCCTAAGATAAAGCCTTTTGATCTGAAGCAGATCGAAATTCCTGTGCTGGTTATCGCAGGAACTGCGGATATGGTCAGAGAAGAGCATACTAAGCTCATATATGAAAGCCTTCCCCATTCTAAACTTGTGTTTATAGAGGGAGGGCATCTGCTTCCAAATATGAGGCCCAAACAGTTTAACAGTGCGGTTACCCAGTTTTTTACGGATGAAGATCGTCTGAAAAATTTTTAATATGATATATAATTTCCGCTTTGTTTCAGGTATTTTGTGAGACAGAGCGGTTTTTGCGTTATTCAGATCATGATATCGCAGATAGAGCTGCACGAGGCTGATTTGAAGGCGATGATGGAGCGCATACCGAACAGTTCTCCGGACAAAAACATATTATGTAATAGACATATATGTTTTAAGAGGAGCAAATAAATGAAGTGCTGTAAAACGAATTTTAATGACGGAAATTCCCGAGGAAATTTCTGTGTGAATTATAGGGTTGTGCAGGGTCCAATCGGCCCTCAGGGCCCGCAGGGACTTCGAGGTCCCAAAGGTGAAAAAGGCGATCCCGGCGAGAGGGGATCTCAGGGTGAACCGGGAGAAGCAGGCCTTCAGGGAATCCCGGGTCCACAAGGCGAAACCGGTCCCCAGGGACCGCAAGGCGAAAAGGGTGATCCCGGCGAGCAGGGATCTCAGGGGGAGCAGGGACCTGCAGGAATAACGCCTACTGTTGAGATTGGAACAGTTATATCAGGTGATGCGGCGGCGGTGACGGCTAATCCGACAGTCACGGGGGTATCGCTGGATTTTGTCATGCCTGCCGGTGATAAAGGAGAGAGGGGCACTACAGGCGAGCGTGGTCCTCGAGGAGTCAAAGGTGAACAAGGCGAAAAAGGCGACCCGGGCGAGCAGGGCCCACAGGGAGAACAGGGACCAAAAGGCGACACGGGAGCTCAAGGTCCACAAGGTGAAAAAGGAGACACTGGTGATCAGGGCCCACAGGGAGAACAAGGCCCAAAGGGCGACACGGGAGCCCAAGGGTTGCAAGGTGAAACTGGTCCTCAAGGCCCAAAGGGCGACACTGGAGCTCAAGGATTGCAAGGAGAAACCGGTCCTCAGGGTCCTAAGGGTGATACAGGGGCCCAAGGCCCGCAAGGCGAAACCGGTCCTCAAGGTCCTAAGGGTGATACAGGGGCTCAAGGCCCGCAAGGTGAAAAGGGAGATCCCGGCGAGCAGGGCCCGCAGGGGGAACAGGGTCCAAAGGGCGACACAGGGGCCCAAGGCCCGCAAGGCGAAATCGGTCCTCAAGGCCCTAAAGGTGATACAGGGACCCAAGGTCCGCAAGGCGAAAAAGGAGATCCGGGAGAGCAAGGCCCAAAGGGCGACACTGGCCCCCAAGGTTTACAAGGCGAAACCGGTCCTCAAGGCCCTAAAGGCGACACTGGTGCTCAGGGTCCACAGGGTGTAAAAGGTGACACAGGCGAAAAAGGCGACCCCGGCGAGCAAGGTCCGCAGGGGGAACAGGGCCCAAAGGGCGACACTGGCCCCCAAGGTTTACAAGGAGAAATCGGTCCTCAAGGCCCAAAGGGTGATACAGGAGCCCAAGGACCACAAGGCGAAAAAGGAGACCCCGGCGAGCAAGGTCCGCAGGGCGAACAAGGCCCAAAGGGCGACACAGGGGCTCAAGGCCCACAAGGTGTAAAAGGTGACACTGGTGCTCAGGGAATACAAGGAGCGACCGGGCCTCAGGGAGTAGCCGGAGAGACTCCGCAGATTACAGTAGTTGAGAATACTAAGACCAGCTATAAAGTTCGATTTAAAACAAGCAGTCAGGATATCACAAGTCCAAATTTAAAATCAAATGCTGAGTACTATAATTACAATCTTTCAGCTACAGGTAGCACTGCAAACATTCCTTTAGAAAGTCTCACGTTGGTAGTGAGAAATACGTCCACTACCAGCCTTAGGCTTTCGGTTCAGCCGGCAGTGTCCGGCACCACTGTCTTGGCTGATATAAGACGTTTCAGCGCATATGACGGAGCCACCGAGGCTCAGACCAACAACAACGTCACCATATCTTCGAGCCTTACGATAGACGAAATAGTGTACACCATGTCGCAGGAAATGCACTGGATAAGGATGAGAATACAGGATCCTACGACAAAACTTTGGTCCATGTGTGAAATCAGGACATTTGCCTCTCAGAACGCTTCCAGAACCACTATATGGGTACAATGGGCCTATACGGACGGCTCCTTTGTGACTCCATAAATATAAAAACGCTGCCTGTATATTCAGGCAGCGAATATTTTATTTCTCTGACGCTTGATAAATTCCGGCCGGTGCAAGATGCCGCAGGATATCACAAGTTCTCAAGTATATAAGGGCTATAAATGAGAGACAATGTTTCATAGATCGTATCTATACAGGCCGTACCGTTTGGATATGCCTTTTGGTCATCTATAAGTTCTTGCGTCTTAAATTTGAGAATCAGCTTATCTTCTTCTGTGATACCCAGTTCTTCATTATATACCGAATCCTCCGAATCCACCATACATAGCGGAGGAAATACAACGCACCACCAGTTTTGACCCTTTCCTTCTCCTATGCTCAAAGTCAAAGCCTCATAATTTCCCTCGGGGAAGAATAGCTCATCATAATACTTAGCCGGTATATGCCTTATACCTGTAGAAGCAGTCACGTCGTAATCAAAACCCTGAGAAATTACAGCCTCTTTTGCCCAGCTTTCTATCCGGGGAAGATTATCCTCTATATATTTCCGGATAAATTTCTGCTGCGCCAAAGGCTCTCTTGATGCGCTGTCAGAATGAGAAGAAGTCATCTGCTGCGTTATCTCCTCCTGCACCTTTGACAGGACATAGTCTCTTACTTGTAACTTGAGATCCTGATCTTCAGTCGAATCGCTGTTGGCGACCACATGAAATCTCATTATTCCGGGGTATTCATTTATCAATCCGTAAGAACCGATCAGGCCTTCTCCCTTTTCGGAAGCCTGAGCAGAGCTGTTTAAAAATGGAAGAGCGATGAAGGCCAAAGCCATCAGTCCTATAAGTACTTTTTCAAAATTCTTATCCATAAGTCACCTCCTGACAGAGGGAGTATGGACGATCTTTTTAAATTTATACACATAAGACTTGAATAAATTTGCAAAGGCCGACATGACAGCCGGCAGCCTATATTTAAATAAAAAAGATATGACAAGACTGCCATATCTTTTTAATTCAAAAGTATGTTTTCGGTGAAAGGACTATTTGGCTGTCTTTCAGCCGCAAAATATTATTTTATTATCAGGAGCTTCTGGCCTTCCGAAAGATCATCTGTTTCCAGTTCGTTGACTTCCCTGACCGAGGCCGTAGTAGTCTTAAACCTCTTGGCTATCTGCCACAGCGTATCGGTTTTTCTGCAGATGTATACTACCATAGGAGGAACCTGACAGCCGCAGCCCGGTTCTTCAAAGGCGGGATTAGTCAGAACCTTAAACGGAGTAGGTCTCATGATCTCTGCGCACACCATTATGGTCGCATTGAATTCGATCTGCTTTCCGTTGATCTTCTCGGCCCATAAGTCCTTTATGTAAACCTTCTGGGTTATGATCTCTCCTCCTGTAAGCTGAGGCATGGCGGTGACGACCCGGTAAGGGATCTCCTCCCTGACTGCAAATACGCCTCTTTCTTCCTGTTCGCAGGAACATATCATCTTCACCAGGATTACGCCTTCAGTGACTATCTTGCCCTGCTCGCAGTGACTTTCGCAGGAGAGAACCTCGGCCGTAGTATATATGATTCTGTCTGCGTCACAGCCCGTGTTTTCAAGAGATATTATTTCTCGAACCGAAGACTCGCCGGAAGAAGTGCCGATGAGGGTTCTGCTGCTCTTTTCCTCAAAGTCGCAGACGAAATCCTTCTGTCTGTGATAACCGTCTACGATTATCTCCTTTTCCATATTCTTGTAAAGTTCCAGATAAGTGAGAAGTTCGCCCTCGAGACGGAATACGTCTGCGCCGTCTTCGTCTTGGGTCAGCTTTACTCTGAGCTGGCTGTCGTCGAAACATATATTGCATCCGCTCTGTCGTTCTCCCTGCTGAATAGGTATGAACTGAGTGAATTCAACCCGCTCCTGAAGCTGATGGATACTGTCTATAGAGCAGGAATCCCCTAAAACAGATGAGCCGGTCTTGCCCGGGTCTCCTTCTGCATGAGTATCGTCTGAGGCAGCAGCCTGTAGAGGGGTCACCGGAGAGGCAGATGAGAAATACAAAAGATTCACATATACAAAGCCATTTATGACCACTTTGTCGCCGGAGATCTGTTTATAGTTCTCGACTACATTTATGTCCTGCTTGAGGATGCTTTCAGGGTGAGAATCTTCTTTGGGAAGGATATCCTCTTTGATAGAAAGAGTGTCCTTCTTTCTGAGAGCGACGTTGGAAATTTCCACGGTTTCTTTGAGGACTTGAATGTCTTCGTCCACAAGCCCTTCGAAAAGATCCACCTTGGCGTCGGTATACTCTCTGGCCATTATGGCCAGAATGACCTTTACCCTGTATTTTCTCTCGTTGATGACCATGTACTCTATCTTTTCGACAGAGCAGTCTAAAACCATGGTCGCGCCGGCAGACATGGAAGTATGCCACTGATCTTTAAAAGGGACTCTGGTCTGCACTGAAATTACCGGGAGATTACCCTCCTGTTTTTCTGGCAGATAGAGAGTCTGCAGTTCGATCTCTCCCGAGAGATTGATATAATCGTCGCCTTTTACCACAGCGTCGATCTCCTTGACAGCAAGATGAGACTTGCCGTCTATCATGAGGATCTCTCTAAGGTCGGGTTTTGTATCCGGCACCAGTATATCCTCTTCTAAAGTTATGGTAGTCTTTGGTTTCTCTGTTATGTTGGTCACCTGCACAGGTGAATAGATGGCTCCCTTCGTTATGGGCACGATTACACGTTCTTCCATTTCCTTGGCAGGAACCATGGCATAATCAGGAATGCCCTTTTCGTATGTCATAGCGTTTCCCCTTTCCACACTTGGTCTTGTTAAAATGTATTCAGAAAGTGGAAATTATATAACATAAATCAAAGTTTTATCAGTCTGTCTAAAATAATGTGAGCCGCCTCGTCTTTGCTCATCTTTTCGAGACTCTCCATACCGCTCTCTGTTATGAGGGTGATGACGTTGGTATCAGAACCAAAGCCTGACCCTTCAGAGGACAGAGAGTTGGCGCATATCATGTCGCAGTTCTTTGAAATTAGCTTCTTCTTCGAATTATCTAAAAGATTTTCTGTCTCCATGGAAAATCCGCAGATGATCTGGTTCGGCCTTCTGTGTTCTCCCAGCCACTTGAGGATGTCTCTGGTTCGTTTCAGAGGAATGGACATATCGCCTTCGGTTTTTTTGATCTTGCCCTGAGCTGTCTGAACAGGTGTGTAATCGGCTACAGCGGCGGCTTTTATTATGATGTCTTGATCCGCTGCCCGCTTTGAAACTTCTTCAAACATATCGGCTGCCGACAGGACAGGAATTTTTTTGACAAACATAGGAGGCTCCGCGTCCATATGTCCGAAGATAAAAGTTACTTCGGCGCCTCTGAAAGCGGCGGCCCGGGCTATGGCCCGGCCCATCTTGCCGCTGGAATGGTTGGTGATAAATCTTACCGGATCTATGGACTCTCTTGTAGCTCCGGCAGTTACTAAGATCTTCTTGCCGGACAGATCTTTTTCGAAAGCTGTCTCTTTAAGAATATGCTGAAATAAGACGGCTTCATCGGGCATTCTGCCGTCTCCCTCGTCGCCGTTTGCCAGCATACCGCGGCCCGGGGACAATATCTCATAGCCGAAAGAAGAAAGACGGGAAAGATTATCCTGCACTATAGGGTTGTGGTACATATTGTGATTCATGGCTGGCGCCACGATTTTTTTGCAGGGGCAGGCCATGACGGTGGTCGTCAGCATATCGTCGGCGATGCCGCATGCTATCTTGCCGATGACGTTGGCGGAGGCAGGCGCTATCATGACCACGTCTGCCCGCTTTGCTAGGGCGACGTGTTCCACACTGTATTTAAAATTTCTGTCAAAAGTATCTATGAGGCATTTATTGCCTGTAAGGGATTCAAAAGTGACGGGAGTTATAAATTGCGCCGCATTTCTTGTCATGAGAACCTGAACATCGGCCCCTTCTTTTTTGAGCATCCTCGCCAGATTGGGTATCTTGTAGGCGGCGATGCTTCCCGATACTGCCAGAACTATAGTTTTTCCTGTTAACATAAATTTACCTCACGTCTAGTATTGCCTCCGGCCTCATCTTACAGGCGGAAACCTCATCAATGGGTATATTATAGCATTTGTCAGCTTTAAAGTAAAATCTTTTAAGGCGCACTGGCCGCATCGTGGCTCATGTATAAAAGAGGAGGCAGTCCACAAAAGCCATGGGCGAAAATTTCTGCGGCTGATTGGTCTGTAACTTCGGCAAGTCCCGGCAAAACGGATTTTAAGGCTATATACCGGGAATGGCAACTCTCTTGAGCAGCTTCAATTAACACTGGCAGGGGCTCCACATTAAGGCAGCGCTGATAATTCAGCATGGAAGATAAAGCCCCCTTAGCTATTATCCACTGCCGGCGACGTCATAAAAGTCTGTAACACCAAAGAAAAATGTGATACAATAATAGAACATATTAAGGACTCACCGGAGGAAAGAGATGATCTTAGCAATAGACATAGGAAATACAAATATAGTTTTAGGCTGTTTCGATCAGGAGAAGCTGATTTTCAGAGAGAGGATATCCAGCAACCGGGTAGCCACAGATCTGGAATATGCGGCCATGATAAAGACGGCGCTGGAGATGTACGGCGCTGCGCCCGGACAAGTCACCGGCGCCATACTCTCCTCGGTGGTGCCTCCTATAACCGATACTTTAAAAAGGGCGGTAGAAAAGATGACCGGCGTCAAAGTCATGGTCATAGGACCCGGAATAAAGACGGGACTGAGTATTCAGATAGATAACCCGGCTCAGCTCGGAAGCGATCTGGTGGCCGACGCAGTAGGCGGAATCAGCGAGTATCCCCTTCCGCAGATAATCATCGACATGGGGACTGCAACCACATTTTCCGTAATAGATAAGAACCGGGCTTATATAGGCGGCATGATAACTACAGGAATGGCGGTTTCCGCCGAGGCTCTGGCAAGAAACACCTCTCAGCTTTCCAAGGTAGACTTTGAAAAGCCCCGCAAGCTGATAGGAACCAACACTGTAGACTGCATCAAGAGCGGCATCATGTATACCACCGCCTGCGGCCTTGACGGCATGATAGAGCGCATAGAAGAGGAACTGGGTGAAAAGTGTACCGTCATAGCGACGGGAGGATTGGCGCCTCTCATCATGCCCCTGTGCAGGCGAAAGATGATCCTGGATGAGGATCTCATATTGAAAGGCCTATTGAGCGTATATAAGAAGAACACTTCGAGATAAAAGAGGGGCCGGAAAATATAATATTTACGGAGGAAAGACATGAAGCAGTACGTAGTTGACGCATTTACAGATGAGGTTTTTTCCGGAAATCCTGCTGCCGTATGTATAACAAAAGAATGGCTCAGCGATGATTTGATGATGAATATCACCAGAGAAAACAACCTGTCGGAGACGGCTTTCGCTGTTAAAGAAAGAGACAGATATAAGCTCAGGTGGTTTACTCCCGGCGGAGAGATAGACCTCTGCGGGCACGCTACCCTGGCGACGGCTTTCGTCATCATGAATTATTACGATACGCATCTTGAGGAAGTCGCCTTCGACACCCTGAGCGGCGTATTGACCGTAAAGAAAAAGCAGGACCTGTACGAGATGGATTTTCCGGCATATGAGCTTAAGCCTAAAGAAGTCACTTCCACCATGGAAGACGCTATAGGAGCCCGGCCGGTGGAGGCTTATATGGGAAGAGATCTCCTGTGCATATTTGAAAGTGAAGATGTGGTCAGAGGACTTTCGCCGGATATGGAAAAGCTTAAGGCTCTGGACGGCCTTTTGCTGCAGGTGACGGCAAAGGGAAGAGAATATGACTGCGTCTCCAGAAGCTTTGCCCCTAAGCTGAATGTCCCTGAAGATCCGGTCTGCGGATCGGGACATTGTCATATCGTGCCTTACTGGGCTAAGAAAGAGGGAAAAGACGATATCATCGCCTGCCAGGCCTCACGGCGCGGAGGTATATTATACTGCGGCATAGAAGCAGACCGGGTAAAATTGGCAGGAAAGGCGGCCTTATATTCCGAAGCCGAATTGTTCGTATAAAAGAGATAAGCAAAATAAAACCGGCAGCGTATAAACGCCGCCGGTAATTTTATTCTCGGATTAGTCTGCAACGTAAGGAAGTAATGCGACGATTCTTGCTCTCTTGATAGCAGTCGTCACTTCTCTCTGATGCATAGCGCAAGTTCCTGTGATTCTCTTAGGCAGGATCTTGCCCCTTTCGGTTACATATTTTTTCAGTTTTTCAACGTCTTTGTAATCGATAACTTCAGTCTTGTCGGCACAGAACTGGCAAACTTTTTTTCTTCTCATGCCGCCGCCACGTCTCTTTTCCATGATTCATTATCTCCTTTCCTGTTAGAATGGAATGTCTTCGTCGATTGCGGAAAAGCCGGCCGGAGCAACATCGTCGTCCTTTGAACCTTGTCCGTATCCGCCCTGGGATGCGCTTCTGGCAAAACCGCCCTGCGAACCTCCCTGAGGCCTGTCTCCCCATTCTAAAAATTCTACTCTGTCTGCTACTACGTCAGTCGTATAGACGGTAGCCCCGTCCTTGTTTGTATAACTGCCGGTCTGCAGTCTTCCCTGAACGCCGACCAATCTGCCTTTTGCAAGGTACTTCTCACAGTTTTCCGCCTGCTTGCCGAAAACCGTTACCCTTGGAAAATCAGTCTGCTTTTCGCCGCCGGCTCTGACAGGCCTGTCGATAGCTATCGTAAAGGTAGCCACCGCCATCTGCGAACCGGAAGTATAGCGAAGTTCGGGATCTCTTGTCAATCTTCCGATCAAAACAACACTGTTCATACATCCACCTCGCTTACTGTTCGTCTTTGTTGATGATGATGTGTCTGATCACATTGTCGGAAATCTTGAGCCTTCTGTCAAGCTCCTTAGGCAGTGTAGGATTTCCCTGGAATTCAACTACTGCGTAGTATCCTTCTTCTTTCTTATCGATAGGATAAGCAAGCTTTCTCATTCCCCACACATCTACTTTTCCGACTTCACCGTCAGCAGCAATGATGGACTGAACTGATTCGACTGTCGCATCCTTCTTAGCATCTTCTAAAGCAGGATCGATAACGAACATAACTTCATAGTTTCTCATTTTTTCACCTCCCTATGGTCTAAATGGCGGCAGTTTCTACTGCCGCAGAGATTGCATGACAAAACTCATGCTTTATAATTATACTACAAAATATTGAAATTGCAAGAAAAATTTAATGTAATTAAAAGATCCGGACATTTGAAAAGCTGAAACTTACAGCTTTTTTCTATAGAGCAGGTACTTTAGGTTAATATCGTCTGACCTTGCTGTCAGGATTTGCAGCTAAAAACCGAATTTCACCGCCGAAGGAAAAGATATTTTGAATGACGGCCGCTACTTTCTGCCGAAATCCTGCAAGTCGGCATTTAGGTAAAAGGCCGCTTTTTTTGCGTCCCTTTCTTCTATGGCGGCTATGATATCTTTGTGGTACTTCGTATCCGACGGAAAAGAAATGTCCTGCCACTGGTTCCAATAAAACTGAGCGTAAGCTCTGGTCAGAGTGTTCAGAGCATGTTCGAGAGAAAGATATGCAAACCTGTTGTTGGTAAAGGACATGAGTTTGAGATGAAATCTCTTGTTATACTCCCAATGGAGCCAGAAATCTTTGACGGCTTCTTCTCCCGTACACATATCGTCTATCTCTCTTAGCTCTTTGAGCTGATCTTCGGAAATATTATCTATTATCTGCGTCAGCATACCGGACTCAAAGGCCATTCTAAAGTTGAGTATATCGTTTATATCGCTTTCGGTGAGCTTTACCACCATATATCCGCATCTGGGTATGCTCTTGAGGACATTCTCACTGCAAAGCTGTACCAGAGCTTCTCTCACGGGAGATTTGCTGACATTATACTTTTCTATCAGCATACCTTCGCTTATTATATCGTCAGCTGAATATTCGCCCCGCACTATGGACTGCAGGACATCATCATACACTTTTTTCTTAAGATTTTCTTTTTTCATGCAACTCTCGCTTTCTGCTTTGAATATAGCACTTTTTTAATGGAAAGTAAATAAAAAAGATGGGTTGACCCCAAATAATATTTCTGATATTATCAGTAATATAATCAGACGTATATCTACACGCACGGAGGTAAGATTTATGGATAAAAAGCTTTATGAAGAATTCAAAGAAATACTTCGCTCAGAATTAGTCCCGGCTCTGGGGTGTACTGAGCCGGGGGCGATAGCCTGCGCCGCAGCCGAAGCCGGAAAGCTTCTAAAAGGAGAGCCGGACTCTGTCGAGATATGGTGCAGCGGCAATATCATAAAGAACGTCAAAGGCGTGACCGTCCCCAATTCCGGCGGAATGAGGGGCATAGAGGCAGCTGCGGCTTTGGGGATTTTGGCCGGACAAAGCGATACTGAAAAATCCAAAGATCTTGAAATACTCAGCAGCATAACTCAAAGCCAGATTGCAGAAGCTAAAGAAATGATAGAAAAAGATATTTGCGTCTGCCGGCTAAAAGAAGATACGCCGAACCTCTATATAAAAGTTATCGCAAAGAACAAAGATCACGAGGTTCAGGTGACCGTAGAAGAAAGCCATACGAATATCGTATCTAGGGTCGTCGACGGCAGAGAACTTTCAGGTGGAAAAGGCGAAAAGAAAGACGAAAGAGCCGAAAAACTCAAAGATCACCTGACGGTAAGAGAAATATTGGCTTTTGCCGATATGATGAGCGCAGAAGACGGCAAAGAGCTGTTTGAGGAACAGGTAGAATACAATACGGCCATCGCCGAGGAAGGCCTGAATGGCGACTACGGCGCTAAGGTGGGAAAAACCATTTTAAAATTCAGAGAAGGCTGCTCCGTCAAGACCAGAGCAGTAGCAAAAGCCGCCGCAGGATCCGACGCCAGAATGAACGGCTGCACCATGCCGGTAGTGATCAACTCCGGCAGTGGAAATCAGGGAATAACAGTGACTGTACCTGTGGCAGAATATGCGGCAGAGATGGGCATAGACAGGGAGCTTTTGTATAAAGCCCTCGCCGTAAGCAACCTCATATCTATACATATAAAACACCACATAGGAAAACTTTCGGCCTTCTGCGGCGCAGTCAGCGCCTCCTGCGGAAGCGCCGCCGCCGTCGCATACCTCAAAGGAGCGGACTATTCAAAGATATGCCGCACCATATCTAACACGCTGGGAAATGTAGGAGGAATAGTCTGCGACGGAGCCAAAGCCTCCTGCGCGGCCAAAATAGCCTCTTCCCTCGACGCAGCATTTCTGGGATACGACATGGCAGAAGATGATCTTGGATTCAAGCCGGGAGAAGGTTTCGTGGAAGACGACATAGAAGAGACCATCGACAATGTGGGTAAGATAGGGCGATATGGAATGAAAAACACAGATAAGGAAATTCTTCACCTCATGCTGGGACATAAAGATTATATATGCGATTAAAATCAAACCGGCGTCTTCCTAAGGGAAGACGCCGGTTTTCTATATCCGATGATAAAAATGCTATTTCCATAGGACGTCAGGATATTCACCCTTGTCTTTCATCGACTGAAGGGCCGAGACTACGCTGTCCTTGTCCTCCTTGTAAGTTACACCATACCAGCGGTCTTGAGACCTGAGAACCTTGACCCGGGCCTTTCCTTCTTTTATGAGCTGATCCACTACTCCCGGAAGAAAGTATTCACCCTTCATGGGATTCTCTTTTAAAGCGTTGTCTAAGAAGGCAGGGAACCTCTCTTCCATTTCTTTCATCATGGACTGGGTAAATCCCCAGAAATTCATGGACACCACGGTTCCGCGGGGAAGTTCCTGCCATGTGGCGCCCTCGTCCTCAGTGTATACGATCTTATCTCCCTGCCACTGTATTTTAGTACGCTCGGTTATTTCTTTGAGAAGACCCTCCTCTGACGTCTGGCAGACGCCTCTGGAGACATAGCCGTTTTCTGTCAATGTGTTTTCTATGTTGTATCCTGCCATACAGAAATCATACTTATCAGAATCACAGGCAGTTTCGAGGAACTGATATATGCTCTGAAATGCGCCGGGACCGTAATAGTCGTCGGCGTTTATCACTGCTATCGGACCGTCTGTCAGTCGCCTTGCCGCCAGAACTGCATGAGCCGTACCCCACGGCTTTTCCCTGCCCTCCGGCACAAAATATCCTTCCGGAAGATCGTCAAGACATTGAAAAGCATATTCTACGTCTATATATTTTCCGGCCCGTTCATCTACCAGCGTTCTGAAAGCCTCCTCGTTTTCTTTTTTTATTATGAATATTGCTTTTTTAAATCCTGCCATGACGGCGTCGTACAGCGAAAAATCGAGGATTATCTCGCCTTTGTCGCTTACCGGTTCTATCTGTTTAAGACCGCCGAAACGGCTTCCCATGCCTGCCGCCATTATAACTAAAGTAGGTTTCTTCATTTGTGAGTACACTCCTAAAATTTCTTTACCTATATTCTATAACAACTTTACCCATACCGCAAGTTTATGTATAATGTAATTATATTAAAGAAAAGAGGCGAGATTTATGATAAAGAACATGGAGCAATGTGAACTTGACGCGGTGCTAACTGTAGCTGACAAGATGGTCACCGCCGCAAAGACCGCTCCTAAGGCCAGCGGACAAGACAGCATAGTTGCCGCTGTCGTCACAGGGGAGGACAAAGACAGATTAGCTATGGCCATGAGAGAGATAGGCAAACGTGAGGAAAAAGAGTTTTGCATACGAGACGCAGGAAACGTAGATAACAGCGTGTGCGTGGTGCTCATAGGTTGCAAGGAAAGACCTTACGGCCTTAACAGGTGCGCTTTGTGCGGCTTTGAGAATTGCGCGGCCATGAAAAAGGCGGGAGGCGTCTGCGCCTTCAACCTGTCCGATCTGGGTATTGCCGTAGGTTCAGCCGTCTCCCTGGCCGCTGATAACAGAGTAGATAACAGGGTAATGTATTCGGCAGGCAGAGGCGCTGTCGAACTCGGGCTGCTGCCGGATAAGATACGCGTCTGCTACGGAATCCCCCTCAACGCTACTTCTAAGAGCATATATTTTGACAGAAACCCGGGCGCTGTACTGTTCTAAGGGATAGAGTAGCGAGCTGATAACCACGAAAGGCCTGAGGTACCTCCCCTCCTCCAAAAATCTAACGATTGGGAGGCCGGTCGGTTCAGCCTTTCGTGGTTTTATTGTGTCTTAAGGTAACAAAAACACCAGTTGAACCGGTGTTTTTGTTGTTTCGAGTGGGGATGGGGTCTCCACTCGAAATTATAAAAAATGTTCAATTAAGTGAGATTGTGCCCCACTCGAAAACCTGAAAAGCTTGAAAACGGGTGGGCTTGTACCCACTCGAAAACCAAAAAACGTGAAAATGAGTGGGTAGGCACCCACTCAAAAGGACAAAAAAAGCTTAATCGAGTGGGTCTTGCCCCACTCATTCAGATAAAAATTTTCAAAACGAGTGGGGAAGAAAATAGGGCAAAAATCAAAAAAGTATATTTTCACGGCCAAAATTTACAATATATGTAAAATTTGCAAAGGGAGTGACCCCACTCGTTTCTTAAAAAAGCAGCTTTTTGAGTGGGCTTATACCCACTCGAAAAACAAAAAAACATGAAATCGAGCG
>ERZ856578.322-NODE-322-length-99995-cov-11.951040_pt1 | contig 99995 bp, 100 predicted proteins | sample MGYA00514384_ERZ856578 | MGnify/ENA primary metagenome ERZ856578 (study PRJEB29103, sample SAMN06111958) | human gut metagenome | biome: human gut; feature: ankylosing spondylitis patient; material: healthy_person | host: Homo sapiens | place: China:Hangzhou... | reverse complement strand
ATATGGTCGGTTGGCCCGATGCGTGGTTCGTCTTCGCCGGGTATTCGCTGGTGGTGGGCGTGTTGTTTGCCGTGCTGTTCCATCCGCAGAAGGCACAGTTGCGCAAGGTGTACGGGTCGCACATCACCCCGCAGCAACCCGGATTCCATGTCGAACGGCCGGAAAAGTTGCCGGATTGAACAGTCGGGGCCTGTTCGCGTAATTGGGAGCAAAGGCAGGTTTCGGTATCTGCCGGCAAAGCGTTACATTTGTCCTGTTGAATTTCCTCGAAGCGATGCGATTGAGTTTTACAAAGAAAAGGGAAGGGGCGCTCTCCCGCCGATCGACCGCCAGCGTGCCGGTGGTGGTGTTCATGTTCCTGTTGTTCCTGATGGCGGCCACGGTGATGCGCGAAACGACCCTCAACGTCCAGCGGGCCGAAGGTGTGCCGCAGACTCCCCGAATGCGTTTGCAACGCACGCAGGACATCGCGTTCATTTATTTGGCACCTTCCGATGCGGCGGTGGACCGCCGATACAGGGACCGGGGCTATGCGTTGCTGCTCAACGGTTGTTATGCACCGGTGCGGCGCATCGAAGACTTTGTAAAGACCGAAAAAGGCATCGTGGCCTTGGGCGGATACCGCAGCATAACATTCCGGGTGGCTTCCGATCCGCAGGTGGACAAAGCGATCGAGGAGCGGGTGAAGGCTCACTTGTACAAGGCGGTGGCGGAGGATACGGCGCGGTATCGAGTCCGCTGATTTTTCCGCAGGGACGTTTGAGGGAGAAAGGCGGCGGTTTCCGGCTTTTTCCTGTCTCAAAGAGGTGTCTTTAGGGGAAAAGAGGATTTGGATAAAATAGGCGGCGGCTCGGCAGCGTCAGGTCCGAAAACTTCGTGTTCCCCCTTGCCGCTGCGCTCGCCTTTTTATATTTTTGCCAAACGATTCGAAAAAACAATAAAACATTCGATGGCGGAAAACAAAAAGGATTTTTTGGAAGAACTCTCCTGGCGCGGGATGTTGCATACGGCGATGCCGGGAGTGGAAAATTTGTTTGCGGAAGGAATGGTAACGGCCTACGTGGGCACCGACCCGACAGCCGATTCGCTCCACATCGGACACCTGGTGTCGGTGATGATGCTCAAGCACCTGCAGAGTTGCGGGCACAAGCCGTTGATGCTGGTGGGCGGGGCGACCGGAATGATCGGCGACCCCTCGGGAAAATCCAACGAGCGCAACCTGCTCGACGAGGATACCCTCCGGCACAACCAGGAGGCGATCAAGGCGCAGTTGTCGCATTTCCTGGATTTCGATTCCGATGCGCCCAACGCAGCCGAGATGGTGAACAACTACGACTGGATGAAAGACTTCTCCTTCCTCGACTTTGCGCGCGAGGTGGGCAAGCACATCACGGTGAACTACATGATGGCCAAGGATTCGGTCAAGTCGCGTCTGAACGGTACGGCCAACGACGGCTTGTCGTTTACCGAGTTCACGTACCAGTTGCTCCAGGGCTACGACTTCCTGCACCTGTACCAGACCAAAGGATGCCGCTTGCAGATGGGCGGCAGCGACCAGTGGGGCAACATCACCACCGGTACGGAGCTTATCCGCCGCAAAACGGGCGGCGAGGCGTACGGGTTGACTTGCCCGCTGATCACCAAGGCGGATGGGCGCAAGTTCGGCAAGACCGAAAGCGGCAACGTCTGGCTCGATCCGGCGCGCACTTCCCCTTATCGTTTTTACCAGTTCTGGCTCAACGTATCGGACGAGGATGCGGTCCGCTACATCAAGATATTCACTCTGCTGGATCGGGAAACCATCGAGGGGCTCATCGAGCAGCACACCCAGGCTCCGCACCTGCGCCTGCTCCAAAAACGTTTGGCCGAGGAGGTAACGGTGATGGTACACAGCCGCGAGGATTATCAGGCGGCGCTCGAGGCTTCGGAGATCCTCTTCGGTCAGGCTACGCGGGACAGCCTGTTGCGTTTGTCCGAAGGCGACCTGCTGGCGGTCTTCGAGGGGGTGCCTTCCGGTACGCTTCCCTTGGGCGAACTGGGCCAGGGGATGGATGTGGCTTCGCTGGCGGTCAAGGCGGGATTCCTGCCTTCGCTCTCCGAGGCGCGGCGGGCCCTGAAGGAAAACTCCCTTTCGGTCAACAAGGAGAAGGTGGGTGCCGAGCGCGTGATTACCTCCGGGGATTTGCTGCGCGGCCGCTACCTGGTGCTGCAGCGCGGGCGGAAGAACTATTTCCTTTTGACGGTCGAATGATCCATATTTTGCCAAGATAGACAGAAGATGAACGGACGAAAGATGATCCCCGATGTAACCCTCTACGACAAGACTTTCGAGGTGTATATTCCCAAAAAGCGGATCGAGGCCACGGTGCTCGACCTGGTGGACCACGTGGCGCACGACCTGGGCGAGGGGGTTTGCCCGGTTTTCGTCGGGGTGCTCAACGGGGCTTTCCTTTTTATGTCGGACTTCGTGCGGCACTATCCGTACAACTGCGAATTGTCGTTCGTCAAGATGGCTTCCTACCGGGGAACCTCCACCACGGGACACGTCCAAACGCTCCTGGGGGTGAACGAGGACTTTTCGGGGCGCACGGTGGTGGTGCTGGAGGATATCGTCGATACGGGCCATACGATCGAGCGGCTTTACGAATTGTTCCGCGAGAGCGGGGTGAAGGATTTTCGGATCGCCACCCTGTTTTTCAAGCCCGATTCGTACAGGAAGGACCTTCCGATCCATTACCGGGGGATGGACATCGAGAACAAGTTTATCGTAGGATACGGCTTGGATTACAACGGCTTGGGCCGGAATCTGCCGCATATCTACCAATTGAAGGAATAACACAACCAAACCAACGATCGACAAGATGATCAACATCGTGCTTTTCGGCCCTCCGGGGGCGGGAAAAGGGACTCAGGCGGAGTTCCTGAAAGAGAAATACGGACTGGTGCACATCTCCACCGGCGATGTGTTCCGCCAGAACATCAAGAACGGGACGGAGCTGGGCAAGCTGGCCGAGTCCTACATCAAGCAGGGGCATTTGGTGCCGGACGAGGTAACCATCGCCATGCTCAAGGATGTAGTGGAAAACAATGCGCAGGCCAAGGGCTTTATCTTCGACGGATTTCCCCGTACGCAGGCCCAGGGGGAGGCGCTGGATGTTTTCCTGAAGGAAAAAGGCATGGAGGTCAGCGCGATGCTGGCTCTCGAGGTCGAGGACGAGATCCTGGTAAAACGCCTGCTGGAGCGCGGAAAGGTTTCTGGCCGTGCCGACGATGCCGACGAGTCGGTGATCCGGGCGCGGATTGCGGAATACTACGCCAAGACCAATATCCTCAAGGATTTCTATTCTGCACAAGGGAAATACCACGGGGTAAACGGCGTGGGCGCTATTCCGGAGATCGCCGAGCGCCTGGCGCAGATCATCGATCGTTTATAAGACGTTCCCTCCAGGGCGTGCAAGCGGGCAAGCGGGCGGGGCGAAAGCCCCGCCCGCTTGCCCGCTTGCACGCCCTGGAGCTTGTCTTTGTTGTCGGAGGCATCTTTTTTCCAAAAGAGTTTGGTGCGGCCGACAGAAGCGCATCATGATTTTCAAAAGAAAAAACGACAGGAAGCCATTCTCTGGGAGGTTTTTTTGCGTACCTTTGAAAGGTCTCCACTTCTTTTGGAGATGTTTTTTGTAAAAAGTCTAACCTGTTATCAAAGATTTCCTGTTATGAAACGTTTGTCTTACTGTGTGTTGTTATTCTTGGGTCTGATGTGTGCATGCTCGCTGGAAGCCAAGAACGATGAGGAGGGTTACGAGTACATCGATATGTTTGGGTCGAAGTCCGTAAGTTCCCCCATGTTTTATTTCAGCACCGGATTGGGCTACTCGTTTTCCATATCCTATGAGGAGGGGGATTCTTTCTTTTCTTCCGAAGGATCGGATCCGCTGATGTTTTCTATCTCTTTGGAAGGGGATACGGAGGGTATGCGTGAGTTGTACGACAATTCGTTCGACTACGTAAACTTGGACATTGCCTTCTCGAACGGAGAATCGATCCATGCGAGGTTTTTGAACGGGTCGTTGGGGGCGTACCAGGCGGAAGATGGGAGATTGGGAATCTCCATGGTTTGTCCTGTCGGAAAGTGTACGAGTTTGTCTTCGTCGGGGGTAAAGCCGGCGAGGTATTTTATCGACTTGTTTGAAAACTACGACATAACGAACATCGTGATCTACGATGCGAAAGAGGAAAACGGGGGCGGACTCGAATTCACCGACCCGACGGCTCCGGTGTTCTCCACCCTGTTCCGTATGCTGAAGGAGAAAGGCGGAGTGGATCTGCACGCATTGTACGGCAGGTGAATCGGGACGCGGCGCTGAAGAGAGAAAAAGCCGTGCGGCAAAATTTTGCCGCACGGCTTTTTCTCTCTTCAGCGCCGCGGGGAGCGATCAGCCCCGGTTGCTGGAGACCTTGGCCAACAGGCGGAGCAGTTCCAGGTACAACCATACCAGGGTAACCAGGATGCTGAAGGCGCAATACCACTCCATGTATTTCGGGGCGGCGCGCTGTTGGAGTTGGTTGACCAGTTCGAAGTCCATGGCCAGGTTCAGCGCGGCTATCAGCGCAGCGAAGGCCGTAACGCCGATGGAAAGGGCCGAGGTGCCCATCAGGAAATTGGTGCCGCTTCCGAAAAGACTCATGATAAACAGGATGAGGTACACGGCGGCGATGCCGATGGTGGCGGCCGTTACCACTCCGGCGAATTTCTGGGTTACCTTGATCACGCCGCTGCGGTAGAGGATAAGCATGATGAAGAACGTGGCGACGGTAGCCAGGATGGCTTGTCCCACGATGGCCATCGGCGCGCCGAAATACATCGGGATGGCCAGCGAAGCGCTGCCCAGTACCAGTCCTTCCAGTACGGCGTAGAGGGGCATGGTAAAGCGGGCGACGGTCGGTTTGACGATCGTTACGATGGCGGCGATCAGTCCGCCGATCAGCCCCACCCACAGCAGTGCCTGCATCGAAGCGGGGTTTTGCAGGGTGGCTACGGCGTAAAGCCCTCCGGCAAATGTCAGCGCTACCCCCAGGACGGTCTTCCAGATGGTCCCGTTCAGGGTCATGGCTTCCGTGCCGTAGACGGCGGTAACCTCACGCAGGGTGTTTTCGTTCAAGGCAGGGTTCGAAGAGTTGAAAAGTCCCATGTTTTTTCTTTTGTTTTTGATATGTTTATGACCTTTTTTACACTTGTGAAGCGCAAAAATAGCAAAATTTGCTCTAAAAAATCTACTAAATAAATTATAAAACCCCCGTGAGATGTTTACCTTTGTAAAATAGACGAATCATGGGACAAAAAGTGGAACGAATGAAGAACAAAACAACGGCTCTTATCCCAGGGATAGCGATCCTCGTTTTCCTCTCGTTGTCTTTCGGGGCGCAGGCCCAAACCTCTTCCGACAGCCTTTTCCGGGCGACCCTTTCGCAGGCCATGCGGAAGATCGCCGACGACAGTTACCCCTCGGCCATCTACAACCTGAAGCAGTGCATCCAGATGCAGCCCGAGGACCCGGTACCGTACTACCAGCTCTCGACCGTATACGCCCGTTTGGACGACGATACCCAGGCGGTGTACTACGCCCGCAAGGCATTTTCCCTGGCGCCGGAAAACCTCTGGTACGAGGAATACCTGCTGTACCTGGCCACGAAATACCGCAAACCCGAGGCGGTGCAGGCCGTGTTGGAACGCCGTTACAGCCGCGACGATACCACCCTGGGCGAACTGCTCGACGCCTATGCCTATACCGAGTCGTGGGACAAGGCGCTTTTGGCACTCGGAACGTACGAACAACGCCACGGCCGCAGCGTCGCCACGCGGGAGTACCGCAAGGACATCTACCTCCACTCGGGCGACTACAAGGGCGCGGCGGAACAGCTCAAGGCCCTGCAAAAGATTTCTCCGGACAATGCCCGCTATGCAGTCGAGAAGGCGATGCTGCTTTCGGCTACCGGCGACGAGAAAGGCTCGTGGGACTATCTCGAGGACTTCTTCCGCCGCCATCCCGAGGATGGTTACGTGGCCTATACGCTCCTCTCGCATTATCACGACCTGGGGGACTATGCCCGGATGTTCGAGGCCTTGTCGGTGGTGGCGTCCGATACGTCGTTCGATGCGCAAAACCGCTTGAAGGTGCTCGATATGACCTCCAAGATCGCTGCGCAAAGACCCGAATACGCTCCGGCCTTCGAGCAGGCTCTCGGAGAGATCATCGCCTCGACGGACGACCCGATGGCATATGCGTACGGCAGCGAGTACTACTACTCCCGAGGCGATGAGAAGCGAGGCCGGGAACTGCTCGAAAAGGCTGTCCGCGGGGGCTTCAACGACCGTGCGGCGGTGCTCCAGCTCCTGTATGCCGAAGCCCGGGACAACGATCTCGAGACGCTTTTCCACGATGCCCGCATGGTGTTGGACAGCATCGGCGAGGACCCCGAGGTGTATTACCTGTACGGGTTTTCGGCGCATTCGCTGGGACAGACGGATCAGGCGGTCGCCGCTTTGGAGCGGGGGAAACAACTGGCCCGGGGAGGGGCGGTACAACTCTACGTGGAGACCTGCTCTTTGCTGGGCTCGGTGTACGAGCAGGCGGGGGACTACGCCCGCAGCGCGGAAAACTTCGAACTGGTGCTGGCCATCGACCCGGACAATGCTGCTGCGCTGAACAACTACGGATATTTCATGGCTTGTCGGGGAGGCGATCTGTCCCGGGCGCGCGCCATGCTGGAGCGGGCTTTGGCCTTGCAAAGGGACGAGCCTGCGTTTCTGGATTCGTATGCGTGGATCCTGTACTTGCAGGGCGACTATCCGGCTGCCTTGCGGGTGATCGAACGCGCCTTGTCGCTCGACGAAGACCCTTCGGCCGAGGTGCTGGAGCATTATTACCGGATCCTGGAAGCGACGGGCGATGTGCGGGCCGCTCAAGCGCGGGAACGTTACCAGGCCAAGCGGGCGGCCGAGCAACCGGCCGGGGAACGGGAATAACAAAGCGATGCGATGAAGACGACATTTTGGAAATATGCGGCAGTGGCGCTGGCGGTTTTCCTGCTGGCCGGGTGTGCGGCGCGCCGCAAGGCGGCCGAAGGCCCCGAAAAGGAAAAGGTGGAGCAGGCGGGGATAAACCGGGAGGAAATCCTTTCCAGGATCCGCGCTGCGGGGTTCCATCAGGATTCCACCGAACGGAGGATCACGCTGACCGTGGGCGGGAAATCCGTCTCCGGAACGCTGCGGATGGTGCAGGGACGGCGTACGTGGATCAACATCTCGGTGCTGGGCATTACCTTTGCCCGGGCGATGTTTACCCCCGATTCGCTGCAGTACTACGAACGGGTGGCCAAGACCACGTTCCAGGGACGGTGGGAGGAATTGCACCGTTTGTCCCCGGTGCTTTCGGCTTTGGACTACCCGGTGGTGGAGGATCTGCTGTGCGGCCGGGCGGCTTTCCCGCTTTCGGCGCGGGATTTCGTTCCCGAACAGACTCCGGGGGAGGATTTCCGGTTCTCCTGCCGGGATGCCCGCAGCGGGGTGTCGTTTTCGGCGACGGTCGATAGCCGTACTTACCGCCTGGTGAGCCAGCAGCTCGTTTCGCCCGACGGGAAGGTCGGCCTGAAAGCCGAATACGTCTATTCGGGCGAGGAGGCGCTCCCGCGTTCGGCGCTCTTTACCCTGATGGGGATTTCCGAGCGGGCGGTGCGGATCGACTATTCTCCGGGGGGCGGGAAGATGCAGGCCGAATTTCCGTTCAAGGTGCCGCGCGGGTACCACGATGCGCGGGAATGGCTGCGAAGCCTCGGGGTGGATATTTAACGGGAAAGAACGAAAGGAATGAAAAGGACCTTTACCTATTGCCTGTTGCTCCTGGCCGTGTTTTGGGGCGGAAGGGTCGAGGTGTGCGCGCAGCAGGCCTCCAAGTCTTCTCTCGAACGGCAGCGGCAGCAGTTGCAGGCCGATATAAAGAAACTGGACCAAGCTATCGCGGCCAATACCAAGAGCCAGAAGGCCCGTACGGTGGAATTGCAAAACCTCCGTTCGAAGGTTCGTATCCGCGAGCGTCTGGTTTCGACCCTCAATGCGGACATCGGCAGCCTCGATGCCCAGATCAATGACAAAGCGGAGGAGAGCCGCCGCCTGAACCGGGAACTGGATACCTTGCGGGCTTCGTATGCGACCATGTGCCGCAACTACGCCAAGAACCGTTCGTCGGGCATCCGCCTGATGTACATCCTTTCGTCCAAGAGTTTCCTGCAGGCCTACCGCCGGGGGAAGTACATCCAGGAGTACGCCGAGGGCATTCGTCGCCGGGGGCAGCAGGTGCGGGAAAAAGAAGAGCAGGCGCGGGCGGCGGTGGAGGAGCTCCAGCGTTTGCGCAGCGAGAAGGCTTCGCTGCTCAAGGAGCAGACCGCCGAGATGGCTACCCTGAAGGCCGATCAGGACAAGATACAGGGGCTGCTCAATTCCTTGAAAAAGAACAAGTCCCAACTGGAGCGCGAACTGAAGGCCAAAAAACAGAACGCGGCTCAGATCCAAAAGCAGATCGAAGCGATCGTGGCCAAGGAACTGGAGGCCCAGCGGAAGAAATCCGGCGCGAAATCCGTTTCCGAGGCGGGATTGACCCCGCAAGCCCAACAGCTCTCTTCGGATTTTGCCCAGAACAAGGGGCGTCTCCCCTGGCCGGTGGAGCGCGGGACGGTGTACATCCCCTTCGGTAACCAGACCTATCCGGGGCTGAACGTCCAGATCGTCAATCCGGGCATCTCCATTTCCGTCCCGCAGGGGTCCTCGGCGCGGGCCGTGTTTGCCGGTACGGTAACGGCGGTGCACAAGATCAACGGCCTGTACAACGTCTATATTAACCACGGACGCTACAATACCGTGTACGGAGACCTGGAGTCCGTAACGGTCAAGAAGGGCGACCGGGTGGAGACCAAACAGACGGTGGGCAAGGTCTATACCGACCGTTTTGAAAACAAGACCATCATGATGTTCTGCCTGTTCGACTGGGACAAGAAGCAGGACCCCGAACTTTGGCTGGCCCGGTAGGGCGGAGGATACCACGGCGATGAGAAAGGAGATTCAGACGGCCACGCTACCTTCCGGAGGACACCTGTTGTTTCTGGTGCTGTCGGCTTTGGCGGTCGGGGTGGCTTGTATTGTCAATTTTTCGATCCGGTGGGTCCCCTGGTGCAACATGTCGGAGCAGCCTTTTGCCCAGGCATCGCTTCATACGGCCTTGGTGGTGCTTACGGTGTTCTGCGTGGCGCTGGTAGCTTCCAACATGATACGCCCGAGGGACCTTTGGCGGGTAGCGGCCTTGTGCGGGGTGTTTTTCCTCGGGATCCCGACCCTGATGTTTTTCCGGGATTATCTGGTGGCCAACCTCTTGGTAGTCCTCTCGATGTACAACGTGATGCGCATTCAGGATCACCCCGGCGAGGAAAAGGCGAAGGTGTTTTTCGCCTCGTTCTTTGTCGTGCTGGCCGGTTGGTTCGTGCCGGCGGCGGTGGCCTTCATGGCGGTGGTCTACGTGGGGGTGTTGGTCTTTTCGCCGTCCGATATTCGCACGTGGCTCATCCCGCTGGCCGGGGTGGCGGCCTCGTATATCCTGTTGGTAACCTACGAGGTGGTGTGGTTGGGGGGCGATTCGTTTTTCCCGGAACTCTCCTCCCGGCTGTTCGCCATGCCGTATGCGGAAAAGGTGTTCAAGGCCGACGGTTTTTATTTCTATCTCGTCTGCCTGCTGCTGGCCTGGGGTTGGGCGTATGCGAAGTATTGGCGTTTTGCTTGGGGAGAAACGATCCCTCGGAAGAAACGTTTCTTCGTCATCTCGGCTATGGGGCTTACGGCGATTGTCATCGCGGTGCTGTTGCTGCGCTACAAATATCTGGTAGTGTTTTTCGCGGTGCCTTTCTCTGTGGTGATCGCGCGTTTTTTCGCGGTGGCCACGGCTTTGCAGAGTAAGACGATGCGCTGGTACCTGGCGGTGGTGGCGGGCTTGGGACTGCTGTTTTTCAAGTAAAACGGCGGGGAACCGGGAAGAAGCAAACGGAAGGAAGGAACTGCTGGAGGGCAAAGCAGGCGGGATGCGATGCGGGCGGCGGAAGCCGGGCAAGCGGTGGCGGAGTGGTTAGGTGGCTAAAAGACACGGGGATCGAAGCGAAAAGAGATTCCGTCCGGGCGAGGGCGGGGAAAGAAAAAAATGGGAATCGTAAAAAGTCTTACCGGTCAAACGGCGTATTACGGCATCTCTTCGATGCTCGGCCGCTTGCTCAATTACCTGTTGGTGCCGTTGTGGACGCGCTTGATCGTCCCGCCGGACAACCTGGCCATCGTCCATGTGCTCTACGCGTGGGCGGCTCTGCTCAATGTGCTGCTCACCTACGGGATGGAAACGGCGTTTTTCCGTTTTTCGACCGATCCGTCCTGCGACCGGAAAAAGGTGGGCGATACGGCTTTTACGGCACTGCTGACCACCACGACGGCGGCCATGGTGTTGGGGTTGTTGTTCTTCCGGCAGATAGCCGGGGCCATCGATTACGGGGCACAGGCGCGGTGTCTGTTCTATTTCGTGCTTATCGTGGCTTTCGATACCTATGCGGTGATCCCCTTTGCGCGCCTGCGTTTGGAAAACCGGGCGTTGCGCTATGCGGTGATCAAGCTCGCGGGCATAGCCCTTACGGCGGCGATGAACCTGCTGCTGATCTGCGTGCTGCCCTACTACGGGGTGATGCGGATCGACGTGGAAAGCGTCTTTTTGGGTAATGCGGTGGGAAGTGCCCTGGTGCTGGTACTGCTGGGAAAGGACCTGTGGGGTTTTTCCATCCGGATCGACCGGGCGCTGTTGCGGCGGATGCTGTCTTACGGCTGGCCCATCCTGATCGGGGGAACGGCTTATGTGGTCAATGAGGTGATGGACCGGGTGTTCCTGCGGGAACTCCTCCCCCAGGATACGGCCGAATACACCTTGGGCGTGTACGGAGCTTGCTTCAAACTGGCGATCTTCATTACGCTTTTCGTGCAGGCGTTCCGGCTGGCGGTCGAGCCTTTCTTCTTTTCCCATGCCAAGGACCGGGATGCGCGTCAGACTTACGCGGCGGTAACGCTTTACTTTACCATCGCCGTGGCAGCGATGTACATCGGGGTGATGGCCAACCTGTCCTGGCTCCAACTGATCATCGGCGAGCAGTACCGCTCGGGGATAGATATTGTCCCCATCGTCCTGTTTGCCAATGTGTTCCTGGGGCTTTACTACAACCTCTCGATGTGGTACAAGCTGACCGACCGCACCCGCTGGGGGGCTTACATCTCGATCCTGGGGGCGGTGGTTACCGTTTCGGTGATCTTTTACGGGGTGCCGCGTTACGGGTACATGGCGGCGGCCTGGTCGCACCTTCTCACCTATGGGACGATGATGCTGGTCTCGTACGGATTCGGACAGCATTTTTACCCGATCCCCTACCGGGTCGGCCGGATCGTGATGTACCTGCTGCTGGCTTGGGGGGGCGGCTACCTGGCCTGGTATGTGTGCGGGGGGAATCCTTGGATAGGCAATGCGATCCTGCTGGTTTTCTGCGCACTGGTATATCTGCTTGAGCGGAAAGACTTCCGAAAGACAATGGCTTGAAAAAAAACTTCGCGTTATGAAAATAAAGATCATCAATCGTTCGCGCCATGCCCTTCCTTCGTACCAGACACCGTTTTCGGCGGGCATGGACTTGCGGGCCAATATCGAACAGGAGCGGGTTTTGCACCCGATGGAGCGCGCCATCATCCCCACGGGGCTTTACCTGGCTTTGCCTGCGGGGTATGAAGCGCAGGTGCGCCCTCGCAGCGGTTTGGCTATCAAGAACGGGATTACGTGCCTCAATACTCCGGGGACCATCGATGCCGACTACCGGGGCGAGGTGGGCGTGATCCTGATCAACCTTTCCTCCGAGGATTTCGTGATTCGCGACGGCGACCGGATCGCCCAGTTGGTGGTGGCGCGTTGCGAGACGGCCGAGTGGGAGCCGGTCGAGGTGCTCGACGATACCTTGCGGGGTGCGGGCGGTTTCGGCTCGACGGGGCAGCGGGGATAAGGGCTTCTCCCCAAGCGCGCGCCGCGTGAGCGGCGCTCCGGCCCGAAGGGCCGGAAATCCGCTTTGCGGGAGGAAGGACAACGAAATGACGATACGGCACATGGATACTACGCAGCAGAACGATCGGGAAAATATTACGGAGGGGATTTCCGTCGTATTCTTCGACTTGGATCATACTTTGTGGGATTTCGAGCGCAACTCCGCCGAGGCGCTCTCCCAGACCCTGCACCTGCTGGGGCTGGTGGGGCGCAACGGATTGACGGAGCAGGAGTTCATCGCACGCTATCATGTGATCAACGACCGGATGTGGGACGAGTACCGCCGGGGGCTGATCGCCAAGAGCGAATTGCGCACCCGGCGTTTTGACCGGGCCTTGGCGCTGTTTTCCATCCGGGAGGACGGGCTGGCCGAGCGTTTTGCCCGGACCTATCTCGACCTTTGCCCCCGCAAGCGGCATCTGCTCCCCGGTGCCCGGCAAACCCTCAAACTGGTCTCGGCGCGGTATCCCGTCTGGCTGCTGACAAACGGTTTTTCCGAAGTTCAGACGATAAAGGTGGACAATCCGGATATAAAACCGTACATTCGTGGGATGGTAACTTCCGAGCAGGCAGAGGCCAAGAAACCCTCGCCGGAGATATTTCTCTATGCGGCCCGGCAGGCGGGCGTGCCGCCATCCCGGTGCGCGATGATCGGGGACGACCTTCAAAACGATGTGCTGGCGGCGGTACAGGCCGGTTTCTGTCGAGGGGTGTGGTTTTCGCCTCAGGGGGAGGAACTCCCGCAGGAGGCGGATCGTCAGCGGGTGTGCCGGGTAAGCTCCTTGCTGGAAGTGCCGAAATGTTTGTGATACCAAAGAAAACGATATACCGATGAGAATCCATTTTATCGCCATAGGAGGGGCCGCCATGCACAACCTGGCGCTCACCCTGCAAAAGAAAGGCCATACCGTGACCGGGTCGGACGACGTGATCTACGAACCTTCCCGCACCCGTCTGGCGCAGGCCGGCTTGCTCCCGGAACAGGAAGGCTGGTTCCCGGAAAAGATCACCCCGGAGATCGATGCCGTCATCCTCGGGATGCACGCGCGGATCGACAATCCGGAACTGATCCGCGCCCGGGAATTGGGACTGCCGGTGTATTCCTATCCGGAGTTCGTCTTTCACGAATCGGAAGGGAAAAAACGCATCGTGGTCGCCGGATCGCACGGCAAGACGACCACCACGGCCATGATCCTGCACGCGATGCAATACGCCGGCTTGCGTACGGATTACCTGGTGGGGGCTTCGATCGACGGGTTCGACCGCATGGTGGAATTGACCGACCAGGCTCCCACGATCGTCATCGAAGGGGACGAGTACCTCAGTTCCCCGCTCGACCGGCGCTCCAAATTCCTGCATTACCGTCCGCACGTGGCGGTCATTACCGGGATCGCATGGGACCACATGAACGTATTTCCCACCTACGACCAGTACACGGATTGTTTCGTGCAGCTTATCTTGAGCCTCGAGCCGGGGGCTGTACTGATCTACAACCGCGAAGACCCCGAAGTGGTGCGCGTGGTCGAGCAGACCCTCGCCCGGCATCCCGAGCTTCAGGTGCAGCCGATCCCTTATGCCACCCATCCCTACGAGATCCGCCAGGGAAAGGTTTGGCTGGTGGACGGCTCGAAGCGCTATCCGGTAACCCTTTTCGGGCGGCACAACATGTCCAACCTCTCGGCGGCGCTGCTTGCCGCCCGGCAAGCCGGGGTGTCTTCTGCGGATTTCTACGCGAGCATGGCCGATTTCCGGGGGGCGAAAAACCGTTTGGAATGCCTCTACGACGAGCCCCGCACGGTGGTCTTCAAGGATTTTGCCCATGCTCCGTCCAAGGTGCGCGCTACCGTGGCGGCCGTCAAGGAACTGTACCCCGACCGTCGCGTGGTGGCCTGCCTGGAATTGCATACCTATTCCAGTCTGAACCGGGATTTCCTGCCGCAATACCGCGGCACGATGGCGGGTGCCGATCGGGCGTTCGTGTTTTACTCCCACCATGCGATGGAGATCAAGCGGATGCCTCCGCTGGATCCGGCGTGGGTGGCCGGAGAATTTGCTCATCCGGCCCTGGAGGTCAAGACGGACATCGAAAGCCTTCGGGAGGCCGTACGGGCTCTTCCCGTGGAGGATACGGTGTTCCTTTTCATGAGTTCGGGCAGTTGGGACGGCACGGACTGGTTGGCCGAATTGGGCTTGGAAAAGAAGTAAAGGACAGAATTTTTAGAAGATAACGATAAAATCATACAGAAAAAAAGATGTTTACGGGAATCGTAGAAGCATTGGCCGTGGTAACCGACTTGAAAAAGGAGGGAGGCAACCTGCACATCACCCTTCGGTGTCCTTTTACCGGGGAATTGAAAGTGGATCAGAGCCTCGCCCACAACGGTGTTTGCCTGACGGTGGTGCGGGTAGAGGGCGACCGTTATACGGTAACGGCGATCGACGAAACGCTGCGCAAGTCCAACCTGGGCGACTTGAAGATAGGCTCGGAGGTGAACCTGGAGCGCTCCATGAAGCTCGGCGACCGCCTGGACGGGCACATCGTCCAGGGGCATGTCGACCAGACGGGCGAGTGCGTCTCGGTCCAACAGCAGGACGGAAGCTGGGTGTACCGCTTCCGTTACGATGAACCCCTCTACGGCAATGTAACCATCCCGAAAGGCTCGATCGCGGTCAACGGTACCAGCCTGACGGTGGTGGACAGCGAACCGGGCGAGTTTTCGGTAGCGATCATCCCCTATACCTACGAGCATACCAACTTCCACACGTTTGTCCCCGGGACGAAAGTCAACCTGGAGTTCGACGTGATCGGGAAGTACGCTGCCCGTCTGTTGGGCAAGTAATCCTCTGTCCCGCTCCCGGCAAGGGGGAGGGGAAAAAGAACGGCAAAACGAAGGGATATGTGGGGGCGCATCGGACGTTTCTTCAGGGCAACCGCCGCCCAGCAGCGGGGGATGATCGTTCTGGTGCTCCTCCTGCTGGTCTTGGTGGGTGCCGTTGCGGTGAAGGATGGCCGCCGGGAGCCCCTCCGGGTAGAAGTCCTTCCGGCGGATTCAGTGCTTGGACGCTCTGTCTTCCGCGCGGATACGCTGTTTTATTTCGACCCATCTTCGGCGGATTCTTCCGATTTCGTCCTGCTGGGGTTCTCTCCCGCCCAGACGCGCACCATCCTGCGCTTTCGGGCCGCGGTCGGGGGACGGTTTTCTTCGCCCGAGCAGTTCTCGCAGTGCTATGCGGTCTCGGACAGCATGTTCGCCCGGCTTTTGCCCTATATCCGGATGGAGGAGTTGCAGGAGGAAGAAGTGGCACGGGATTTCTCCCGGGTGGACCTCAATCGTGCTTCGCTGGAACGCCTGCGGGCGCATGCGGCACTCGACGAAGCCTTGGCCGAGAAACTCTTCCAGGGGCGCATTCGCTACGGCGGTTTTGTCGATGCCGACCAGTTGTGCGGGATCTTTGCCGCCGATTCGGTAGCGCTGCGACGCTTCTCCCGGTATGCGGATTTCGATACGACGGCTCTGGTACGCTATGATGTCAATATGGACAGCGAACGTTTGCTGGCCGAGCACCCGTACATCTCCCGGTTGTTTGCCCGCAGCATCGTCGAGTACCGTAGCAGGCGGGGCGCGGTACCGTGCTACGATACTTTGCGGGGGCTGAAATATTTTCCGCACAGCAAGGACGAGTATTTGCGATTTTACCTTAACTTTGACACCCTCAAAACCGAGCGTTGAAAAAGATGGAAAAACAGTACGCGCAAAACCCGGCGATCGAGAACATCCTGACCCGTAGAAGTATTCGCAGCTACACCGATCAGGACGTCGAACCGGAAAAACTCGAAGCGATCCTCGAGGCCGGCATGGCCGCTCCTTCGGGGAAAAACGGCCAGCCCTGGGACTTTGTCGTGCTCACCCGCCGGGAAATCCTCGACGAGATGGCCGAGCGTTTGCCGTATGCCAAGATGTTGCGCGAGGCCCGCGTGGCCATTGCCGTTTGCGCCGACCGGACCAAGTCGCCGTACTGGTACGTGGACTGTTCGGCGGCGGCGGAAAATATCCTGCTGGCAGCTCATGCGCTGGGGCTGGGTGCGGTGTGGACGGCCACGTATCCGTATCGCGACCGGATGGATGTGGTCAAGGAGTTGTGCGGGCTGCCGGGCAGTTACGATTCGCTGTGCGTGATCCCGGTGGGGTATCCGGCGCGGGAGGCTCGCCCGAAGGACAATTTCGATCCGGGCAAGATCCACCACGAAGTTTATTGAAAAAAAGGGAGCGGGGCGTGGTTTCCGTTTGAAAGAAAAAGCGTATCTTTGCCCTCGCTAAGAAAGTGAAAGAGAACCGAAAGAGAAGTCTAAAGGAGGTCGTTGTCCAACAAGTCCGGAAAAAGAAGGAAAGTTACATATTTTCAGTCAGTGTGCAGTAGGACGTTCCCCGAGGGGTACGGCTTTTGCGACAACGATTCGATAAAACAGTTATTCACGAAAAAAAACGATAAACCAATGCTTATTATTCCCGTAAAAGAAGGCGAGGCGATCGAAAGAGCCCTCAAACGTTTCAAAAGAAAATTCGACAAGACCGGCACGATGAAACAGCTCCGCGCCCGTCAGCAGTTCAACAAACCTTCCGTGGTAAAACGCCAGCAGAAAGTGAAGGCCATCTATGTGCAGAGCCTTCGCAACAAGGAAGAGGAGTAGTCCTGCCCGTTTTCCCGATAAAGCGTTCGCCGCGCATCCTGCAAGGATGCGCGGCGAACGCGTTTTTGCCCGCACCGTCCGGCCGCAAGGGTTGCGCGAGGGACGAACGAAGGACGAGCAGGGAAGGAGCGGTTACTTCCCTTTGCGGGCCTTTTTCTTCGGGGCATCGCCGACCCGCTCCAGCACCATGCACATGCGCGAGGGCAGGTAAACGCTCAGGAAGTCCACGCCGTCCTTCTCGAAGGAGGTGAAGCGGTAGCCTTCCCGCACCCGGGAAAAACCGCCCGTTTCGGGGTCGTCCGAGGAAAAGACAATGCGGTAATTGCCGCCTTGCGGCACGAAAAATTCGTAGTCCTCGATCGATTTTTGCGGCGAGAACGAAAAGAGAAATACGTACTTCCCGCGGGAGAAGATGAGTACCTTGTTCGTTTGGTCGGCGTTGAGTAGGCGGGGGAAAGGCAACCGGAGCAGTCCGGTTTGTTTCTCGAAGCCGATCATCCGCCGGTCGAATTCGCGCAGGAACTTGTACTTCAGGTGGTCGGTGTCCGGCAGGCTCCACTGCCTGCGGGCGTACTTCGTGCTCCAGCCATTGCCCTCCCGGGGAAAGTCGATCCATTCCGGATGGCCGAATTCGTTGCCCATGAAGTTGAGGTAGCCTTCCCCGCCCAGGGAAAGGGTAACCAGGCGGATCATCTTGTGCAGTGCCAGCCCCCGGTCGATTACCGGGTCGGGCGTAAAGACGCTCATCGAGGTGTACATGTGGCTGTCCATCAGCCAGAATGCGACCGTCTTGTCTCCCACCAACGCCTGGTCGTGGCTCTCCACGTAGGCGATGTTCGCTTCGCCCCTTCGGCGGTTGAGCAGCGTGTAGTACATCTGCTCCATGTCCCAGTCCTCGTCCCGCCGGTCGCGCAGCAGGCGGATCCAGTAGTCCGGAAGCCCCATGGCCAGGCGGTAGCCGAAGCCCAGTCCCCCTTCCTCCACCGGGCGGCAGGCTCCCGGCATCCCGCTCATGTCTTCGGCGATGGACAGGGCAGTGGGGTAGCGCGAACGGATCAGGGTGTTGGCCGTCTGGAGGTACAGCACGGCCGAATTGTCGGTGTCCTTGCCGAAATACTTGTCGTAACTGTCGAAGGCCTGGTTGCCGTGGTGGTAGTACAGCATGGAGGTTACCCCGTCGAAGCGGAATCCGTCGAAGCGGAATTCCTCCATCCAGTAGGCGATGTTGGACAGCAGGAATTGCTGGACGTACATCTTGCCGTAGTCGAACAGTTTGGAATCCCATCCGGGGTGATTGCCCGAAGGACCGTCCACGAAGTAGAGTTCGCGTTTGCCGTCGAATTCGCAGAGTCCCTCCGCCCGGTTTTTCACCGCGTGGGAATGTACCAGGTCCATCACCACCGCGATCCCCATCCCGTGTGCCGTGTCGATGAGGTAGCGCAGGTCGTCGGGCGTGCCGAAGCGCGAGGAAGGCGCGAAGAAATTGGATACATGATACCCGAACGATCCGTAATACGGGTGCTCCTGTACGGCCATCAGTTGCAGGGTGTTGTAACCCAGGTAGGATATTTTGGGCAGGACCGTGTCGGCAAATTCGCGCCACGAGCCCACGTGCCCGTCTTCGGTAGCCATGCCGGGGTGCGCTTCGTAGATCAAGGGGGTGAAGTCCTCCGGCAGGCGGAAGTCCGGATTTTCCCACCGGAAGGTGCTCTCGGGGAGGAACTGTCCGGAGAAGTCGAACGTCTTCGGGTCTTGAATCACCCGGCGGATATAGGCCGGGATACGGTCCAGGGCACCATTGTCCGAGACGATACGCAGTTTTACTCTGGAGAAAGGGGTGAGGCGTTCCCGGTAGGTGTCTTCGTCCAGGAAGGTTTCCCAGGTGCCGCTTTCCAGGCGCGTGAGCGGGTTTTTCTCCGCGTCCCACCCGTTGAAGTCGCCCATCAGACTTACCGATTGCGCCGAGGGAGCGTATTCGCGGAACCACCAGCCTTTCTTCTGCGGGTCGTAGTTGAAACCGAAGTAGCGGTGTCCGCTGGCGAAATACCCCAGGCCGTTGCAATGCTCTTCGATAAAGCGCATGTGCTTGCGGTACCACTCCAAGCGGTTTTCCAGGTACTGTGCGTGGGGGGCGAGCCAGGGGTCGTCGCGCACGATGGCCAAGGGTTGTTTTTCCGTTTTTTCTTTCTCTTCCATCTCGGTGGCGGGTTTTCGTTTCGGACGAAAGTAACGACATTTTTTCGGGATAAGCAAAGGATTCGGGTGCTTTCGGAGTTTGTCGGGCTTCTTTTCGGGGTGGCTCGTTTTGCAGTGAAAATTCTTCCGATGAGGGGGGGAAGAAATCGGAAAAGCCGGTGGCAAGGGGGGGCAAACAAAAAGCCCGTCGGGAAGAATTCCCGACGGGCTTTTTGTTTGCCCGCCAAAGAGGCTAGGGGAGATTATTTCTCCTCCTCCACCGGGCGTTCCCAACCTCCGCCGAGCGCCTGATACAGATTGACCACGTTCTCCATTTGGGTGAGTTGGTCTCCGATCTGGCTGATACGCGCCGAAAGCAGGCTCTGCTGAGCGGTGAGTAGTTCCAGATAGGTGGTGTTGCTGAGTATGAATAACTCGTTGGAGGCATCGACCGCGGTTTGCAGTTGCTCGACCTGTTGGGCGCGGGCTTCCAGTTTTTTGGCCGTGGTGTTGTAGTTGTACAACAGATTCGACACTTCGATGCCGGCGTTGATCAACGATTTCTCAAAGGCGAGCAGAGCCTCTTCCTGCTGGGCCTTGGCGATGCGCAGGTTGGCGCGGTTGGTCCCGGCGTTGAACAAAGGCTGTACCAGTCCGCCGACCAGGTTGGCAAAGAAAGCTCCGGGAGCGAAGCTGACCGAGGCGTCATTGGCATATCCTCCGTTGGCCGTGATGGTAAAGCGGGGATAGAAGGCGGCGCGCGCTACGTTGGTCTTGGCAAAGGCGGCCCGGACACCGGCCTCGGCTTGCTGTACGTCGGGGCGGTTGGCCAGCAGTTGCGAAGGCAGGCCGATCTGCAGGTCGGTGGTGAGCTGCTGATCCTCGAAGGTGCCGCGGACGATCTCGCCGGCCGGTCGGCCGATGAGCAGGCGCAGCGAATTTTCCGTAGCGCGGATGTTGTACAGGATGTCCTCCCGGGCGGCTTGCGCGCTGTACAGGTTGGCGCGGCTCTGGGTAACGGCGGCCAGGTTGGTAGAACCGGCTTCCATCATTTCCTCCATGGTGCGGACGGTTTCGGTCCACAGGAGGATGGTTTCGTCGTATACGCGCAACTGTTTGTCCAGACTGAGCAGCGTGTAGTACCCGTTGGCTACCGAGGCGATCACTTGGGTCTCCACGGCGCGCTTGTAGGCGATGCTTTGCAGCAGGGCGGCTTTGGCGGCGCGTTTGGCCGAGCGAAGGCGTCCGAAGATGTCGAGTTCCCACGACGAGGCGGCGGCGAAGTTGTAGTATTCGCCGTGCGGGGCATCCTCTACTTTGGAGAGGGTGCCGTCGGCCGAGAGGTTCAGGGTGGGGAAGAAGGCTGCTTTTCCTTGCGCGAAGGCGGCATTGGCTTCTTCTACCTTGTACATCGCGGTCTGGTAGTCGAAGTTGTTGACCAGGGCGGAGTCGATGAGGTTCCGCAGGTTCTGGTCGGTAAAGAGTTCCTGCCAGGGGCGCAGGGCCATGTTGGCCGTGTCGGCCGGGGCTTCCGTGCGGTACAGGTCGTCCGTGTTCATCTCGGGCGTTTTGTACGGCCGGTAGATGTTGCAGGAGGAGAGTGCCAGCATCAAGGCCAGCACAACCGTTATTTTTATCTGGATCGTTTTCATGTTTGTCTTCATCGGTGATTTGTTATGCCTCTACTTCTACCGGATCGTTCTTCTTGAAACGCTCCTGCAGGCTTTGGAACACTACGAACAGAGTCGGAACGACCACCAGCTGGAAGATCGTACCCAGCAACATACCTCCGACGGCACCGGAGCCGATGGTGCGGTTACCGTTGGCTCCAACTCCGGAGGCGAACATCAGCGGGAGAAGTCCGATGATCATGGCCAGCGAAGTCATCAGGATGGGTCGCAGACGGGCGGAGGCTCCGTCGATGGCTGCCTGGATGATCGTTTCGCCCTGTTGGCGGCGTGCCAATGCGAACTGTACGATCAGGATGGCATTTTTGGCCAACAGACCGATCAGCATCACCAGTGCCGTTTGCAGGTAGATGTCGTTGTCGGCACCCATCATCCGGGCGAAGAGGAACGATCCCGACAGACCCAGCGGGAGCGACAGGATCACCGACAACGGCAGGATGTAGCTCTCGTAGAGGGCGCACAGGATAAAGTACACGAATACCAGGCACAGTACGAGAATACCGCCGATCTGGTTGCTGGAAGATTGCTCTTCGCGGGAAAGGCCGGAGAACTCGTAGCCGTAACCCTGCGGGAGGGTCTCCTGTGCAACTTCCTGTACGGCAGCAATGGCTTCACCGGAGGAATATCCCGGTTTGGGCTGTCCGGTGACGGAGATCGAGGTGTACAGGTTGAATCGCGTGATGTTTTCCGGACCGTAGGTCTTGCGCAGGGTGATGAAGTTGCTGATCGGAGCCATCTCATTGTTGCCCGTGCGGATGTAGATGTTGTTGAGCGATTCGGGTTTGGCTCGGTACATCGTGTCGGCCTGGATCATCACGCGGTAGAGTTTTCCGAACTGGTTGAAGTTCGAAGCATACAGACCTCCGTAATACCCCTGCATGGCGCTCAAAATAGCCGAGGGCGATGTGCCGGCCATCTTGGCCTTGTCCGGATCGATGTCTACCATGTACTGCGGGAAGTTGTTCTTGAACGAAGTCATGGCATATCCGATCTCCGGGCGTTGGTTGAGCGCAGCGAGGAACTGTTGTTCGACAGCTACGAAATCGTTCAGATCGCCGCCCGTGCGGTCCTGCAACGAGAATTCAAAACCGCCCGATGCGCTGAATCCCGGGATGGAAGGCGGGGAGAAGATCATGATGTTGGCATCTTTGATCTGCGATACGGCAGCCTGGATGCTTGCCGTGATGCTGTTGAGGTCTTCGCCTTTTCCGGTACGCTCATCCCAAGGTTTGAGTTTGCACATGAAAGCCCCGTACGAACTACCGTTGCTGCTGATAAAGCCGAAACCGTTGATCATGACACGGGAAGCGACCAGCGGATGGGCGGCGATGATACTGTCCACCTGGTTGAGCACTTCCTGGGTGCGCTCCATCGAAGTGGCCGGAGGCAGGGCGACATCGACCATGAATACGCCGTTGTCCTCGGCCGGGACGAATCCCGTCGGGGTGGTGCGCAGCAGCAGCACCAGTACGCCCGTCAGCACGATGATGATACCGAAAGCGACGGCTTTCATGTGCACCATCTTTTCCACCAGGCGGCGGTACTTGTTCTTCATCGCTTCGAAGAACACGTTGAATGCCCCGTGGAAGCGCGAAGCGAAGGATTTGCCTTTTCCGTGTTCTTCCTTGGCCGAGAGGAATACGGCGCACAGCGCCGGGCTGAGCGTCAAGGCATTCACGGCCGAGATCAGGATGGCGATGGCCAGGGTCATACCGAACTGCGTGTAGAACGTACCAGTGGTCCCGCCCACGAAGGTGATCGGGATGAACACTGCGGACATGACCAGGGTGATGGATACGATGGCACCGGCGATCTCGCTCATGGCGTCGATCGAGGCTTTGCGCGGCGACTTATAGCCTTGGTCCAGTTTGGCATGCACCGCTTCGACGACCACGATCGCATCGTCCACCACAATCGCAATGGCCAATACCATGGCGAAGAGGGTGAGCAGGTTGATCGAGAATCCGAACAGGTTCAGGAAGAAGAACGTACCGACCAGCGATACGATCACCGAAATCGCCGGGATAAGGGTCGAGCGGAAGTCCTGCAGGAAGACATACACCACGATGAACACCAGAATGAAGGCTTCGATGATGGTCTCGACCACTTTGTCGATCGAGGCGTACAGGAAGTCGGTGGTATCCATCAGGACCATGTATTTGATGCCTTCCGGGAAATCTTGCGAGAGGCCTTTCAGTTCCGCTTTGATGTTTTCCACCACTTCCGTCGCATTGGATCCGGCGATCTGGTATACCGGTACCATCACCGAGGGTTTCCCTTGGGTGCGCGAACTGATGGAGTAGTCCTGTCCACCCAGCTCCACGCGGGCTACGTCTTTGATGCGCAGCACATTTCCCGAGTCGTCCGTGCGCAGGACGATGTTTTCAAACTCTTCGGGGGTTTTCAGGCGTCCTTTGTATTTGATCACGTACTGGAAGGACTGTCCGCCGTTTTGTCCGAATTTTCCCGGCGCCGATTCGATGTTCTGCTCGGCCAGGGCATTGGAGACATCGGTCGGGGTAACGCCGTAGGTAGCCATCACATCGGGTTTGAGCCAGATGCGCATCGAGTAGGTGCGGGCTCCCAGAGCAGCGGCATCGCCTACGCCATTGACACGTTTGATGGCCGGCAGGACGTTGATGTCTGCGTAGTTCTGTACGAACGCTTCGTCGAAAGCCGGATTTTCGCTGTAGATGGCAAAGGCCATCACCATGCTGGTCATACGTTTTCGTGTGGTAACCCCGGCTTTGGTTACTTCCGCAGGGAGCAGGTTGGTGGCTTGGGTAACGCGGTTCTGCACGTTGATGGCCGCCATGTCCGGGTCGATCCCGTGCTCGAAGTAAATGGTAATGCGCGCGCTACCGTCGTTGGAGGCGGTGGAGGTCATGTAGGTCATGCCTTCCACACCGTTGATCTGTTCTTCCAACGGAGTAACGACACTGTTCAGGACGGTTTCTGCACTGGCTCCCTGATAGTTGGCCGACACGGAGATGGTCGGCGGCGCCACATCGGGGTATTGCTCGATGGGCAGGGAGGTAAGTCCGATAAATCCCAGTATGACGATGATGATCGAGATAACGGTCGAGAGTACCGGACGGTTGATAAAAGTATTGAGTTTCATATTTTTTCTTTTACCCGAAGTTGAGACGTTGAAATGTTACTTTTGCTCTACCGGCGAAATTTTCTGGCCTTCGCGCAGTTTGGAAACACCTTCGGTAACGATCTTTTGCCCGGCTTCCAAACCCGAGGTAACGATGTAGTTCTGTCCGTCGCTGTTGCTCATGATCCCGATTTGAGCTGCAGTAATCGTGCTGTCGGGTTTGACTACGTAGACGAAATGTTTGTCCTGGAGCTCGTAGGTAGCCGACTGGGGTACCTGCAAGACGTCGCCCGTGGTTTCGGGGATACGCACCGTAGCGAACGAGCCGCTGCGAAGCAGGTTGTCCTTGTTGTCGAATTTCGCGCGCAGGGTAACTGAACCGGTGGCTTGGTTGACTACTCCGCTGATGGTTTCGAGTTGTCCCGTGCGGGGGAATGCGCTGCCGTCGGCCATGATGAGGGTAACTTCCGGGAATTTTTTGATCAATTCAGCCAGGCTTTCGTCATCGGCGCGGGTGGTGATCTCCAGGATTTCCTTTTCCGTCATCGAGAAATAGGCATATACCGTGGAAATGTCGGAAACGACGGTTACCGGCTGGGCGGTCGAACTGCTCACCAACGAGCCGACGCGGTAGTTGATAGCCCCCACTACGCCGTTGGTCGGGCTGGTTACTTCGGTGTAGCTCAAATCGTTCTTGGCGCTGACGTACTGGGCGCGGGCTTGTGCCAGGGCAGCTTCCTGCGCTTGATAAGTATATTGGGCGGTCAGCAGTTCCGATTCGCTGATGATGCCCTTTTCGTAAAGTTTCTGTTTGTTTTCAAGAGTAAGTTTGGAACTGGCCACGCTTGCTTCGGCGGCTTTTACGGAAGCTTCGGCTGCACGGACGGCTTCCTGGTAGGCGACCTGGTCGATCTTGAAGAGCAGCTGGCCTTTGCGCACGATGCTGCCTTCGTCCACCAAGAGTTCGGTGATGAATCCGGCTACTTTGGGACGGATCTCGGTGTCGATGTCGCCCTTGATCGTCGCGGGTTTGGAGATATAAACGTCGGCCGGACTCTTTTCAACGGTCATTACCGACAGTTGATTCGGCGCGGGAGCCTGTTGTTTGTTTCCCGAGCAGGAGCTCAAAAAAACTACACATCCTGCTGCAAACAGGGCTGAAGTCAATGTCTTGTTCATCTGCTATTACGATTTAGTTCTTTTTTCGAAAAGATGTTGATAACTAACAACGATAGTTTTGTTACTCAATGACTTTTCCGCAGGAGGGAGAACCGACGGGAAAGCGTTAAAATGTGAGTTCAAAGGTACGGATTATTGTCGAGGTCAGTATTTTCAAATCGCTTTTTTGTTGTTCGCGATGTCGCATTTAACAATTTTTTATAATATTCCGGGGGCTTTTATCGGCGAGAGTTTTTTTTGTACTTTTGACCAGAAGTACCGATAGCAAGATGATAGAATACATAAAAGGAGCATTGGTGGAAAAAACACCCGCATTTGCCGTGGTGGAGTGCGCGGGAGTCGCTTACATGCTCCATATTTCCCTGGCGACGTATTCTGCTCTGCCACAAGAGGGTACGCAGGCCAAGGTGTTTGCCCACCAGGTGATCCGCGAGGACGCCCACCTGTTGTTCGGTTTTGCCTCACGCGAGGAGCGGGAAGTGTTCCGCCGTCTGCTCTCTGTCTCGGGGGTAGGGGCGGGGACGGCGCGAGCCGTTTTGTCTTCGATGGAGGTGAAGGATGTCGTGGCGGCCATGGAAAGCGGCGACGCCGCAGCCTTCAAGCGCGTCAAAGGAGTAGGACTCAAGACAGCGCAGCGCATCATCCTCGAACTCAAGGGCAAGGTCGATTTTTCCGCTTTCGACGCTTCCGCCGATGCTTCGGTGCATGCCGGGGGGATCCGCGCCGAGGCGCTCGACGCGCTCGAGGTGTTGGGCTTCGTGCGCAAAAACTGTGAACCGGTGGTCGATGCCATCCTCACGGCCAACCCTTCCGCTCCTGTGGATCAAGTCGTGAAACTGGCCTTGAAAAATCTCTGACCCTATCTTGCCGGCGCTCGCTTTTTTTCTGTAAATTTGACCGCTGCCGGTTATCGGTAATAAAACTACACAACAAAAACATACGAGTATGAATATTCCTGAAGATCTCAAGTACACCAAAGACCACGAGTGGATTCGCGTGGAGGGAAACATGGCAACGGTAGGCATTACCGACTATGCCCAGAACGAGTTGGGCGATATTGTCTATGTCGATGTCGAAACCGACGGGGAAGTGCTGGCCCAGGAGGATGTCTTCGGTTCGATCGAAGCGGTCAAGACGGTTTCCGACCTGTTCCTGCCGGCTTCGGGTACCGTTACCGAATTCAATGCGGCGTTGGACAGTGCTCCGGAATTGGTCAACAAGGATCCCTACGGCGAAGGTTGGATCATCAAAGTGTCGTTGAGCAAACCCGAGGAATTGGATACTTTGCTCTCGCCGGCCCAGTACCGGGAGATGATCGGCGCCTGACCGCCGCTTTTCGGCAGAATGACGAAAAAGCCTTGCGAGACTCTCGCAAGGCTTTTTTCGTAAAGGTCGGGAGGGGAAAACCGGGGTGAGTGCAAGGATTTTCAGGAATCGGGTATTAAAAAAGATTAACACATACTTTATCCTTCGTCCGGAGAGGGTTTCGGCAGCTTTTTGCATCCTCGACAGGGCGGGGAGGGAAAAAAGTCTTGCTTTGCGGAAAAGTTTGCCGGATATTTGCATCGGCAAACGGTTCCCATAACCGGGATTAAAAGGGAACGCCGTGAAAATCGGCGACAGTTCCCGCTGCTGTGAACCCCGTCCGCTGCAGAGCGGTCGCAGCTTTCAAGAAACGTCACTGTCGTTTTACCAAAAGACGATGGGAAGGCTTTGGAAGTGGGGTGAGTCAGAAGACCTGCCTTTGCGACAAGGGATTTTACAGCCTGCGGAGAATGGGCCGGTTAAGTCGAATCAGGACGGGAGATGCGCCTGGGAAAAGGTGAACTTGTATTTTCCGTCGGACCTTCGGGTCGCAGATCGCTTGCTGTAAAATCTGCAAAACGCAGCAAGCATGAAAACAGTCGGTTGTTTTATTGGTCGGAAAAGCCAACCCCGCAGGAAGACAGTACGGGGCCGGTCTTTTCATGTTTGCTCGTGCGTTGCTTTTGCCGGGAAGAGCAAAAACAATCATTAATCCATAAGCACACGAAATGAAAAGACTGTTTATCCTCCTTTCGTTTCTCCTGGTGTTGGCCTCGTGCAGCAAGGAGAACATCATCCTTCCGAAACCGGAATCTTCCATCGTTCTCCCCAGCGGGGCAGCGCCTTCGGGCGATCTGACGCTTTCCCTCGGAGAAACGGTAACCCTGTCGGCTTTGTGTACCAATGTGGAGGCGGCCCGCTATGAGTGGCGTCTCAATACGGTGCTCAAGAGCATCGAGCAGAACTATACGTTCACCGCAGACGCTGCCGGAACCTATACGGTGAGTCTTGTTGTGCTCAATGCCGATGGAGTAGCCGGGAAGGTGTCCGAACTGATCATCGTGGTGAACGGGCCGTACAAGGAAGGGACGTATTTCCTGTTGGAAGGCAATATGAGCAATAGCAATGGTCGTATTTGCTTCATCGACCAGACCGGGACTTTTTACGAGGACCCTTATGGGGAAGCCAATATGAAGGATGGCAAGCCTACTTCGCCCGGGAATGTGCTTCAGGATATGTTCCTTTACAAGGACAATGCGTACTTCATTACCCAAAACGGCGCAGCCAACGGGCAGGGAGCCCGTCTGGTGATCGCCGATGCGCAGACTCTGAAAGCAAAGTCGCTGGTGGCCGGTTCGATCGACGATGCGAGCGTATGGCCGCAGCACATCGTGGTGATCGATGAAAACAAGGCGTATATCCGTTATTCGTCTTCCGACTACGAGTCCCGCTCGGGCATCCGGGTGATGAACCTCTCGACCGGTGTGTGGAACGAGCAGGATATCGAGGGTACGTCCGGAGCCTTTACAGTAGCCGGTTCGACCAAAGCACGCATGCTCCTGTTGGGCGGCAAGGTGTACGCGCCTTGCGGGCAGTACCTGCAGGTGATCGACACCAAAACCGACCAGGTGGTCAAAACCATTGACTTCGGGGCTACGCGCCAGACCAAGGACATCGCCAGGGGGCTCGACGGCAAGGTCTATCTGTTGGTTTCGGGTACGTTTACGGGCAGTTTTTATTCGCCGGTTTATACCTCTTCGGCTACGGTGGTGTGCGTGGATCCTTCCAACTACAGCTATACCGAGACGGAACTCCCGGAGGAGTTCCAGATGCCGGTGGCATCCTGGTCGCCCAATGTGGGGATGTGCGCTTCGTTTACCGAACATGCCTTGTTTTTCCGCATGGGAGCCGGATATGCTACAACGCAGGTGGCTCGGTACGATTACAAGAGCGGTACGGCTACCAAGTTGTTGGATGTGGCTGGTGAAGAAGGTCTGGGAACGTGTGTGTACGGTTATCTGGGCGTGGACCGGAACAATGTGCTGTACGTGGGTACGACCGACTATTTCCGTTCGATGATCGGTACGTATGATGCCAAAACGGGAGTTCGCCTGGAGAATACCTATGCTGTCTCGGAAGGTTCTCCGGCGGGGATAGACTTCACGTACCGTTTTTCGGACCAGTGGCTGGAGCGGGAATGAAGATATGGAAACAAATCGAAAATGAATCGAAAAGACATCCATAGTAATTTTTTTGCTTTGTGTCGCGAGCTGCGGGCTCAGCAAGATGCTCCCGCAGCCGCGGTGCAGGGCGGATGTCCGGAGGATTTTTTTCGAGAATCTGCCCTCTTGCAGGTTGGAAGGAAAGTCTTCCGGGGACGATCCCGGGAAAGGACGGGGAAGATCGGTGCAGGAGAGAGGATGGTTTTTAACTTTCAAGTTGGCTGATTGATTTTTTATACTCATCTTTGTTTGGTGGCGGCAACCGGTCGGAAACGGCAGGTTGCCCCATTTTTGATAAAAAGAAAAAGGAAAGCTATGATTAGAAAAAGTGCGTTCTGCACCCTTGCAGCCCTGTTAGCGGTCGCATGTACCAAGTATGGTCCCTTGGGGGGCGATGGAGAGGCCCAGTTCGATGTGCTCACCGCACGGGAAGCGACGGCTCCCGTGTACGGGAAAACCGTGTTCGAACTCGGGGTAAAGGCCGATGGATACCATTGGTATCTCGACGGGAAGGAGGTGGCGACCTCGGCCCGTTATGAGTTCACCCCGGCCAAACAGGGAGTCTATCGGTTGGAGCTCAAGACTTCGGCTGCTACTTACGCCACGGAGGTCTATGCCGTGCGTCCCGTGCTGGAAACGTCGTCCAAGTGGATCTCCGACGTGGTGGAATACCGTCCGGCCCCGGGCCAGTTTATCAATGCGGCCGCGTGGGGCACTCCCGAGCGGGCGCGCAGCATCATCGGTCCTCAGGAATTGTTGGGCGAACTGTCCGGCGTTTCGCTCGGGGCTTTCGGTGGATACATCGTGTTCAAGTTCGACCATTCGGTGCTCAACCAGTCGGGGTACGATTTCGTCATCCGCGGCAATGCGTTCGATGGCAGCAGTGAGCCGGGCGCGGTGATGGTGGCTTTCGACCGCAATGGCAACGGACTGCCCGATGCCGACGAGTGGTACGAATTGGCGGGCCAGGATTACGACCTGGCTTCGACGAAAAAGAACTATACCCTCACGTATTCCCGGCCGGCAGACGTGTCCTCGGCGCAGAATGTGTATTGGACGGCTTCGGACGGCGGCAGCGGCTATCTGGATGTCTCGGGGACCATCGCTTTCCACAGCCAGTCCTATTGGCCCTTGTTCCTTTCGGATAATCCGGCCGAGTTGTCCTTTACCGGGACATGCCTGCGCAACCTGGTGGAAGACCGCAGCGAAGAATACGGCCAGGAGTACTGGTACAATGCGGCAGCCGGGCGCGGCTACGCGGACAATTATTCGGACGACTACGAGACCATCGTCAATCTGGACGAGGATACCAAGAAGAGCAACAAGTTCGATATTTCCAATGCGGTGGACGCCCAGGGACGTTCGGTTTCCTTGCCGGCGGTGGATTTTATCAAGGTCTATACCTGTGTAAACCAAGGTGCAGGATGGTTGGGCGAGGGTTCGACCGAGGTATGCGGAGCTATTTCCCTTTCGACTCTGGCGGGCGGATCGGCTTCGGCAGCCACCGGCGAGGGTTCGACCGAAGTGTGCGGTGCCATTTCCCTCTCCGCACCCAAATGATGTAAAGACCGCGCAATGAAAAAGTACTTGTTTTTGTTCGTGGCAGGGGGACTTTCGGGAGGAGTGGCTGCCCAGGAGGTCGAGGGGGGAATGCTGCGCGATGTGGTGGTAACCGCCCGCCCGGTCAAGGAGCAGGCGCTCACCCGCACGGTGATCGATTCGGTACGCATGGCCGAGTCGGCCACGGACTCCTTCGCCGAACTGCTCGCCAAGCATTCTTCGATCTTTGTCAAGACCTACGGGCAAGGCTCCACCGCGACCGTCTCGTTCCGGGGTACGGCGGCTTCCCACACGCAGGTCTTGTGGAACGGGGTGAACATCAACAACCCGATGCTGGGGCAGGTGGATTTTTCCCTGATCCCCGTGTGGTTCGTCGATCAGACGGAACTGTACCACGGGGGAAGTTCGCTGCAGGACGGCAGCGGGGCGTTGGGCGGGGAAGTGAGCCTTTCCTCCCGGCCGCGTCGGGGGGAGAAACTCTACGCCTCGCTCATGCAGACGGCCGGCAGTTACGGGACTTACCAGACCTTCTTTTCGGTCGGGGGCGATACGGGAAAATTCCAGGCGCGTTTGCGCTACATGTACGATATGGCCGAGAACGATTTCGAGTATCTCAACCGGGCCATCCCACCCTTCGAGGTGGTCAAGCAGACCAACGCCGACTACAAGAAACACGGCGGGGTGCTGGACCTGTACTACGATGCCGGGCGGAACAATTACCTTTCGGTCAATGCCTGGTTTACCCATGCCGATCGCAACCTGCCCACCATCATGTCCTATCAGGGTTTGGGGCGTACCGAAAAACAGACCGACAACGACCTGCGCGTGGTAGGGCGCTGGGACAAGTTCTGGGAAAAGTTCCGCAGCAACTTCACCACCGGCTTTACCACCGGGAACATCGACTATTACCTGGCCAATGAGACGGAACTCGGGCCGTTTGTCAGCTACGACTCGCGCAGCGTGATCTACAGTTTTTACAACAAATACACATTGGAGTACCACCCTTCGTCCCGGCTGTCGGTCAAGGCGATGTTCAACGGCAATTACCATGCGGTCAATATCTTCGACCGGATCACCGAGGAAGGGTATTCGGCCGAGCGGACCGAGTTCGGGGCCAGCCTCTCGGCGCACTATCGCTTTACGGACTGGTTTTCGGGATACGCCTTGCTGCGCGAGGACTTGACCGATGCCGATTTTTCCCCCTTGATGCCTTCGGTAGGGGCGGAATTCCGCCCTTTTTCCCGGGAAAAACTCTATGTCAAACTCAACGGTACGCGCAACTACCACCAGCCTACCCTGAACGATCTGTATTGGCTCCCGGGCGGCAATCCCGATTTGCGTCCCGAGGAAGGCTATACCACCGACCTCTCGGTGGACTATTCCCGCAGTCTCGGACGGTTTACCTTCTCCGGGACCCTGACCGGGTATCTGTCCTGGATCGACGACTGGATCATGTGGCGGCCGAGCGAATTCCGGTATTGGACGGCCGAGAACGTAAAGAAGGTCTTCTCCCGCGGGACGGAGATCGAACTTTCACTCGGGTATGCCCACCAGGGGCTTTCGCTCAACCTTTCGGGCAACTACGCCTATACCCGCACCACCAACGAAGACCCGACCCTGGAGGACGACCAGTCCCGGGGACGGCAGCTCATCTACATCCCGGTGCACAAGGGCAATGTGATGTTCGACGGTGCTTACCGGGGATTTTACCTGTATTACGTCTGGTCGGCGGTTTCGGAACGCTATACCACTTCGAGCAACGAATCCACGCGGCACACCCTGCCGGCGTACGACATCCACAACATGACGGTGGGCAAGCGCTTTACCTGGAAAAACGGCTGTGCCGTCGAGGTGGCGGCCAAGATCAACAATGTATTCGACCGGAAGTACCAGGCCATCCTCTGGCGGGCGATGCCGGGGAGGAATTATCTGTTTTCGGTAAAAATCTCGTATAAATGATGACGATGAAAGGAATGTGGGGCAGAATGCTGCTTTTGCTTTGCGTAGTGGGGCTTTGTTCCTGCGCAAACGACCTGATCACCGGCGGACGGCAGTACGACTGTCCCGGGGAGGGGGTGTTCGTATGCAATGAAGGCAATTTCATGTACGGAAATGCCTCCCTCTCGTACTACGATCCCGCCTCCAAGACGGTTTACAACCAGGTGTTTTACAATGCCAACAACTTTCCCTTGGGCGATGTGTGCCAGTCGATGGCTGTCGTGGACGGGAAAGGGTTCGTGGTGGTGAACAATTCCGGCAAGGTCTATGTGATCGATCTCAATACGTTCAAGTATCTCGGGGCGATCTCGGGGCTTACATCTCCGCGTTACATTCAGGTGATTTCCGAGGACAAGATCTACATATCCGACTTGTACAGCCCTTCGATGGCGGTGGTCGATCCCCGTACATACGAGATCACGGGGCGTGTTTACATGGGCACGACCAAGGGGCCGGGCAAGGTGAATGGTACCGAGCAGATGGTTCGCTACGGACAGTATGTCTATGTGTGCAGCTGGTCGTACAACGACAAGGTGTACAAGATCGATACCGAGACGGACAAGGTGGTCGATTCGCTTTCCGTCACCCGCCAGCCGAACAGTATGGCGCTGGACAAGAACGGCAAACTGTGGGTGCTCTCCGACGGGGGGTACGCCGGCTCGCCGTATGGGCAGGATCAGGCGACGTTGATCCGTATCGATGCGCGCCTGTTTGCGGTAGAGGCGATCTTTCGCTTTCCCGACCTGCAGGCATCTCCTTCGGAGCTTTGCATCAATGCACAGGGCGACCGGCTTTACTACATCAACGGCAGTTGGGCCAGCGGTACGGTACCCAACAGCGGGATTTACAGCATGGGCGTGGAGGATACCGCCTTGCCGGCCCAGCCGCTCATTGCGGAGGATACCCGTTTGTTCTATGCTTTGGGGGTCAATCCCTATACCGACGAGCTGTACGTGAGCGATGCGATCGACTATACCCAGCGCGGGACGGTCTTTCGTTTTACCCCGCAGGGGGAGCTGGTCGATGAATTCAAGGTGGATATCATCCCCGGGGCGTTTTGTTTCAAGTCGGGAAAAGAGTAGGGGCTACTTTCCAGGGGTGCGTGCAAGCAAAAGCGGCGGGGGCAAAGCCCCCGCCGCTTTTGCTTGCACGCACCCCTGGAGAAAGGATGCAGGATTTATTTCAGGATCTTTTTCAACTCCTCCCGCATGGGCGCGTAGTCCGCTTCCCGGGCGGAGGAAAGTTTTTCCAGGAAAGCATCGAGTTCTGCCCGATAGACCGCCACCATCCTCGCATCGCCTCTGGCGGCAGAGTATTGGGCATTGGCCAGGCGGTCGCACAGTTTGACGAAGGTCGCATACGGCGTGGCGACGATCCCCCGGTAGTAGTCGTCGTTGGCGCGTTCGTGGCGCGTGCGTCCGCGGTTGTTGGTCACGGCGAAGACCAGTTCGGCGATTTTCTCCCCGAAAACGGCCTTTACGTCGTTGTAGGAGCGTCGGCAGTCTTCGATCACATCGTGGAGCCATACGGCGGCGAGGATTTCGTTGCGCTCCTGGAGGGGCAGCAGATACGAAAAAACATCGGCGTAGTGGGCGGCCATCGCCAGGTGCAGCGAGTAGGGCGCGCCGTCATAGCTTTCGTTGACGTCCTGGTGGGCGCAAACGGCGTATCGGATGGCTTCGACGAGGGTTTTGTCCATGGGCAGAGGGGTTGAGGCGGGTAAAAAACAATTAACTCCACGTCTTTTCGGACCGTGGAGTTGATGTGTGTCGATCGAGAAACACCGCCCGGTAAGCGATTGCGGGGCGGGCGGAGCGAATCAGGCCAGCGAAGCGACGTGCTTGCTGAGCTTGCTCTTGAGGTTGGCGGCTTTGTTCTTGTGGATGACGTCCTTTTTCGCCAACTTGTCTATCATCGAAACCACCTTGGGGAACAATGCGGTAGCTTCTGCCTTGTCCGAGGTCAGACGCAGTTTTTTGATCGCATTGCGGGTCGTTTTGTGGTAGTAACGATTGCGCAGACGTTTCTTTTCGTTGGAACGGATGCGCTTGATGGACGATTTGTGGTTTGCCATGTTTACAAATACTGTTTTCGTTTCGCCCCTGAAGGGGGACTTTGTCTGTTTTGTTCCGCCGTTTTCCGAAACGGTCAGGCCGCGAGGCTGTATTCCGGAAGGCTTGGTAGCCCGTAGGGGAATCGAACCCCTGTTTCAAGAATGAGAATCTTGCGTCCTAACCCCTAGACGAACAGGCCGGGGAGTGCAACCGACCTCTCGGTCGGTGTTGGTAGCCCGTAGGGGAATCGAACCCCTGTTACCAGAATGAAAATCTGACGTCCTAGCCTCTAGACGAACGGGCCGCGCGTTGTCGTGCACATACCGTACCCGACAGCGAGTGCAAAGGTATGACAATTTTTCAAACGGACAAACAGCTTTCGGTGTTTTTTTGATTTTTGAGTGTTTTTTGTCCCCGACCCCTTCGCAGCACTATCGGTCAAGCAGGGAGGAAGCGATCCAGCGGGCGGGATACACCTTATTAATATATATACGCGTCGGCGTGAATATGGCGCTCGCTCCCTTGCTCCCATGACCGTGGTGAAGATGGTAATGGGAAGGGATAGGGAGAAAACGGCGTGTTAAAATAGGGAAAGGACGGAGATTGACGATTTGTCATTCAAGTGGCGAAAAAGAGCATTCCGATTGTGGCGAATGCAGAAAAACAAGGGGTGTTTTTATGAAAAATGCGCCATGTGTGTTAAAATTTTTGGAAGGGAAAATGGAATGTCTCCCGTAGGAGGCATTCTTTTTCAAGGGTTCGTGTTCCCATTTAACGAAATTTTAGTAATTTTGCACCCGAACAATAATAATCAATAAACAGAAGAAATGAAAGGAAAAATCAGACAAGTACTAACGGTTGCGTTGGTGTTGTTCGCGGTTGTTTTCACCCAAGCACAGGTGAGAACCTACTCCGGTGTGGTTGTGTCCTCGGAAGACGGACAGACACTGCCCGGGGTGAGCATTAAGATCGCCGGAACGAGCAGGGGTACTTCTGCGGATTTCGACGGCAATTTCTCCATTTCGGCAGAAAAGGGCCAGACCTTGGAGTTCTCCTTCGTCGGCTTCCAGCCGGTATCGGTCGTTCTGGGCGATTTGCGAGACCTCACCATTACGATGGATCCGGATGCCGCCATGCTGGACGACGTGGTCGTGGTGGCTTACGGTACGGCCAGAAAGAAAGACCTGACCGGATCGATCACCACGGTGGAGGCCGGTGATATTCAGGATCGTCAGGTGTCGACCGTTACCCGCGCCCTGGAAGGTCAGGTGCCGGGTATCCAGGTAACCAGTTCGACGGGTCAGCCGGGTTCCGATGCCGTGATCCGCATCCGCGGTATCGGCTCGATGAATGCCGACAACAGCGCCCTGATCCTGGTGGACGGTGTGCCGTATCCTTCGACGCTTTCGACCCTCAACCCGGCCGATATCGCCACGGTAACGGTACTCAAGGACGCTGCTTCGACTTCTCTGTACGGTTCGCGTGCCGCCAACGGTATCATCTCGATCACCACCAAGCGCGGTTCGAAAAACCAGAAAGCCAACGTATCGCTCAATATCCGCATGGGGTGGAACGAAGACGGTATCGGCCATCACAACTGGATCACCGATCCGGGCGACTATTACCGGATGACGTGGACGGCTCTGTCCGGATTTTTTTATAACAATTATGGTGTAAGTTGGGAATCGGCTAAATATAATGCTGCCAATCAGTTGATCGATGGATTCCTGGGCTATTCGGCCTTCAAGTTGCCTGACGGAGTTTCCACTTTGATCGACTACAATACCGGCAAGATTGTCGAGGGCGCACAGCTGCTCTATCAGGAAGACTGGTACAAGGAGTTGCTGGGCAACCGCGCTTTCCGTCAGGAATATACCGCTTCGGTAACCGGCGGAGGTGAAAATACGAGCTACTATCTGTCGCTGGGTTACCTGTCCGATCCTTCGTATGCGGCAGGTTCCAAGTTCGAACGTTTTTCTTCGCGTTTGAATGTCGATGCACAGGTCAACAACTGGTTGAATGTGGGAGGTAACATGTCGTTCACCCGTCGTATCTCGGATAATCCGACCAACTATTCGGGTGGAGAGATGAGTACGCTGAACCTGTTCCTTTTCGCCAAGGTCATCCCGAGTATCTATCCTATTTATGCACGTAATGCGGATGGTAGCTATATGTACGATGAAAATGGCAATCGTCTGCTCGATATGGGTAACAATCAGGCTGGTACGGTGTCCGAGTCGCCGATCTATCAATCGCCGAACCCGCTGATCGGCGGATGGAACCCGCTGACGTATGTGGAGAAAGACTTGTTCCGCACGGTATTGGACAACTTTTCCGGGTCGGCCTACGCCGAGGCGAAGTTCCTCAAGGACTTTACGGCACGCGCTACCATGAGCGTAGAAACGGTCTATCAGAATGCCAAGACCTTCCAGAACAGTGAGGAAGGCGGTGCGGTTTCGGTAGGGGGTGCCTTGTACCAGGCTCGCCAGACGGCCTTGACCCTCAATGCCAACCAGACCATCAACTGGGCGCACAACTACGGCAAGCATCACCTGGATGCCTTGGTAGGTCATGAGTTCTACTATTACAAGGTCGATATGTCGGATGCTTACATGCTCAACATGTTCATTCCCGGTTTGGTCGATCTGAGCAACTTTATCGAAACGGGTGGTCTTCCTACGGGTTATACCGGAGCTTCGGCCATGGAGTCGTACTTTGCTCGCGTGAACTACAACTGGAACGAGAAGTACTACGCTTCCGCTTCGGTCCGTATGGACGGTACGTCCACCTTCCGCTACGACAAGTGGGGTACGTTCTGGTCGGTAGGTGCCGGCTGGCGTATCGGTGAGGAAAACTTCATCCGCGACAATGCCAACTGGATCAACGAACTCAAACTCCGCGCTTCGGTAGGTACTACCGGTAACCAGGCCGTATCTTCCACCAGCTACCCGTACACCGACCTGTGGTCGCTGGGAGAAAGCGACGGTCAGTTTACCCTGTCGCAGGTATGGTGGGGTGTCCCCGACCTGACCTGGGAAACGAACTTCAACATGGACCTCGGTTTGGATTTCCGTTTCTGGAACCGTTTTTACGGTAGCATCGATGTGTACCGCCGTGTAACGCGCGACCTGCTCTTCGAGGCCGATCAGCCGCTGTCCACCGGTATTTCCACCAAAATGGTCAATGACGGTAAGCTGTCCAACCAGGGTCTGGAAATCGAGTTGAACTACGATATCTTCCAGAACCAGGATATTTTCTGGACGGTGGGTGTGAATGCTGCCACGAACAAGCAGAAGATCCTCGCCCTGCCCGACTACCTGATGACCGCTGCCAGCGGAAAAGGATTTATCAATGGCTCGTATCTTTGGATGATCGGCAAAGACCAGTATCAATTCTACTGGGGAGAAGGCGCCGGTGTAGACCCCGAGACCGGTAAGCAGCTTTACTGGAAGGACATCGTGGACGACCAGGGCAATGTGGTAGGCCGCGAGAAGACGGACAATTACGACGAGCAGACGCGGTACGTGCAGGGGAGTGCGCTTGCTGACTTGTGGGGAGGCTTCAACACGACGGTACGCTATGCCGGTTTCGACCTGACGGTCAATACGACCTTCCAGATAGGCGGTAAGATCTTCGATGCCGACTGGGGCAACCTCACCTGGCAGGGTTCCGTTCCTGCACGTAACCTGGGTGCCGATCTTTTGGACAACACTTGGACGCCGGACAACAAGGATGCCGAGTTCCCGATGTTCTCCTACGGGGGCGGTAGCTATGGCGACCGTGCCGAATACGATCTCGTCGATGCTTCGTACTTCTGCCTGAAGAACGTTACGTTGGGCTATACCCTGCCCGCCGGACTTACCAAGAAGATGGGTCTTTCCTCCGTGCGTGTATTCGCCAGCGGGGAAAACCTGTGGATCACTTCGGCCCGCAAGGGTGTCGACCCGCGTATGAGTCTCTCGGGCGGCGTGGTTTACATCGCATACAACCAGATGCGTACGTTCTCCTTCGGTGCCAATATCAATTTCTAACCCTCTAAATAGAAATGAAAATGAAAAAGTATATATTGCTGTTTGCAGTAGCACTGACAGGTGTATCCTGCTCCAATCTGCTGGATACGGACTCCTCGGGCAACCTTACTCCGGACGACTTCGAGAAGGTAGATCAGAACAAGCTGACTTCCACGATGCTCAACGGCGCCATCGCTTACATGCACACCATGGGTGGCGGTACGGATGGTACGAGCTACAAGGTGTTGGGTATCCGCATGGACATGCTCGGCAACGATATGGTACTGGGAGGTAACGGCTCCGGTTGGTTCGTTTCCGACTACAACATGGTGAACTACCGCGGTCAGGACGATAGCCGTTCGTCTACGTATTGGGGTAGTTTTTACAAGCTTATCTATAAGGCCAACCAGGTGATCAGCTACATCGATCCCGAGAATTTGGATCCGAGTGAACTGGCGGTAGCCGACAACATCAAGGCTCAGGCGCTCACCCTGCGTGCGCTGGGTTATTACCACTTGATCACCGTTTATCAGGATGCCTACCTGTTCGGCGGCGATACCAAATCGGGTGTTCCGGTGTACACCATCCCCGACGAGGCGCGCAAGGGTCGCGGTACGGCTCAGCAAGTATGGAACCGCATCTTCCAGGACTGCTCCGATGCCATTGCGCTGTTTACTTCCTCGGGCGTAAATCCGAAATCCAAGACGGAGGTGTCCATCTATGTAGCTTATATGATCCAGGCTCGCGCGGCATTGACCACCGGTAACTACGAACTGGCTGCCGAGGCGGCTGGCAAAGTGGTGGATGCTTTCGGCCTGATGACCTACGACGATGCCTACACCGATTACGATGCCGGCGAGACGACCAACGCTTTCCAGCAGATTGACGGCGTGGAAACCATCTGGGGCTACAAGTGGAGCCAGAATACTACGCTTCAGAACAATAACTTTGCTTCGCACATGGCTCCGGCCATCCCCAGTTCGATGGCTTACGGTTCGGTTTACGTAGGCGGTACCAAGTTGATGGATATCCGTTTGTGGATCCAGATCCCGGACACGGACTGGCGCGGTGCTTTGTACAGCAACATCCAATATAGTGGAGTAGTGTACTACTGCCTGAACTGGAAATTCGACTGCGATTCCTGGGATCAGGACGAGGTGTACATGCGTTCGGCCGAAGCGTACTTCATCAAGGCCGAGGCAGAGGCTTCGGGAGCCAATCCGGATTACGCCGCTGCCCAGCAGACCTTGTACGACATCATGTCTACCCGTGACGAGGATTACACCAAGTCCACCGCTACGGGCGACGACCTGCTCGAGGAAATCCGCTTCAACAAGCGTGTCGAGATGTGGGGCGAAGGTCTGGAGTTCTTCGACAACAAGCGTATCAACAAGGGTGTCAACCGCAAGGACAATCCGTTCGCTGCCTATGGCATTCCGATGAACCACCGCAACCAGATCATCATGCCTGCCGGCAAGGACTTCACCTTCCGTATTCCGCTCAGCGGCGAGATCGAGTTGAATCCTGAAATCACCGAAGAGGATCAGAACCCGTTGTAATACGGATTCGTATTCCATACAGGTCTCCCCGGGAAGTCCCGGGGAGACTTTTTTTGTTTGGTTGTTATTTCTTTTTTGATTATATTTGTAAGGTAACCTAAAAAGATACGGCAGTGGAAGTGATTTATACGTGGGACGGGAAGGATTTCAAGGATTACGGCGTGCGGGTGTCGTCCTCGCAGGGTTTGATCGGCGGGCTGAAACCCAAGAGCGGATTGGAGGTGCAGTGGGCGGATGAACATGGGAGTGTGGCCGACCGTTCGCAGATGTATTTCGAGGGGCGTACCATCGTGTTGAATTGTTTTCTGGCCGCGGACAGTGCCGAAGACTTTATCGAGCGGATCGGTGCGTTTACGGCTCTTTTTTACCTCCCTGGCGAGCATGTTTTGCGTGTGGCGGTAGGGGAGAAGGCGTTGGAATACCGCGTGAGCCTCTCCGATGCGATCAACGTGGAGAAGACTTTCCGGGATCGGAAGATGGTGGCGACGTTTTCGCTGCGCTTGTACGAGGCGCAGCCGGAGATTCCGCAGGTGATCGCCCAATAGATTCGGCAAGCGGAGGTGTTTTGCGCTCCCGGAAGACCCTCGCAGGGGGGTGAAAGGCTATCCCGAGAGGGATTTCCGCGCTGTTGCAGTCCCTCCGCTTTCGGGTATGCAGCTTGCCGGATTCGCGTTGTTTGTGCTTTGGGGTGGAGATAGCCGGAAAAGAAGAGGTGGGGGTATTTTCGGGTGAGGAAAAGGTATGTGTGGAAATACTTTTGGTGTTTTCCGAGATTGAACGGATGATGGCAGAATGCAAAAAGGGCCTCCGCTTTTAGCGGAGGCCCTTTTGTACTGTGGATGCGCAGGGGTTAGTTTCCGGCAGCTTCCATCTCGGCCTTGATGCCTTCGAGAGCCTGTTTTGCTACGGCGTGCTCAGGATCGAGGGCAAGGATTTTTTCCCAATAGGGGATGGATTCGGCCAATTGCCCTTTGATGTAGAGGTAGTATCCCAAGTAGCTGTAGGCCTCGATGAGCTGGTTTTTATTGGTGCCTTTTGCTTCGAGGATTTCGGCAACTTTTTCGTAGTACGGTTTGGCAAGACCCAGATCGCTGTTGGGGTCTTTCAAGGAATTGGTGCGTGCCTGCCAGAAATATCCCAGGTAGTTGTCCGGAGCCTGTTCCGCTACTTTGGCAAATGCGCTGTCTGCTCCGGCAAGATATTTGTCGCGGTTGGCAACGTGTTGAGGAAGGGTGTCGCTGGCTGCGAAATAGTTCAGACGTCCCAGCGAATAGTAGTCGGCCAGGGTTACTTGGTCGGCTCCATTTTCGATGTATTTGGTGTGTTGCAGGATGGCGTTTTCATAGTCGCCATCGGCCTCGTACATGTTGCCCAACTCTTTGTAGAGTTCGATCTTCGTGGGGTCGATCTGGAGGGCTTTTTCAAGCTGCTTGTAGGATTTCTCCTTTTCCCCTACCTGGGAAAGAAGCGTTCCGTAATAACGGTAGTCCAGGTAGATGTATTTCGAGGTATCGGCCTGGTTCATGAAGCGGTCTGCATAATCGGCTGCCAGTTTGTAGTTTTTCAACTCAACGGCGTTGTACATCAGCAGGCGCTGCATGACGAAATTGTTCGGGTTCTTCTTGAGTACTTCGAGGGCGATTTTTGCCGACTGGTCGAAATTTTTGTTGTAAAACAGGATGGTGGCATATCTTGCCATTTCGGCTTCGGAATAGAAATTGTCCAGCGAAACGAATTGCTCGTAAGCCTGTGCCGCTTTTGCAAATTGGTTGTTGGCATAGTATACCTCGGCCAATTCGCGGTAGGCAATGGCGGACTGTGCATCGAGCGCCAGCAGTTTGTTCAGCATTTCGATGGCGCGTTCGGCATTGACCGAAGAGAAAAGGCGGGCGTATTTGATGTAGCCCTGACGGTGTGCCTGGTCGAAATAAATGGCTTGTTCGTACTGTTCCGCAGCTTTACTGGCATTCTTTTCAGCTGCATAGATATCTCCTTGAAGCAGGTAAGCATCCGCGTATTTTACGTCGGCTTGTTTGGCTTTTTCAGCATAGCGAGTGGCTTCTTCCAAGTCTCCGTTATCCAGATACGCTTGCCCGATGCGGGTGTAGTATTCGGGATTCTTTTTGTTTTTGCCGCCGACGATTTCCTTGAAAATGCTTTCTGCGGCTTTCGGGTCGGACTGGATTTTCAGTTTGGCAGCTCCGATCTTGTTGGCCACGGAATTGGGATTGGCTTCCAACCCTTTCTGGTAGTAGTAAGCAGCGGAATCCGGCATATTGAGGGTGAAATAGATTTCACCCAAATTGAAATAGGCTTCTTCTTTGTTGGTTGAAGGATCCTGCAGGTTGTTTAGTAGGATGGCCTTTGCATGTTCCGGAAAACCGGACTGGAAATATTCAATGGCTTTTTGATTGTCCGCACTCCAAACGGTCAGTGCAGACCCCGCCAAAAGGGCGGCTGAAAACACGAATTTAAGAGTTCTTTTCATAGTACTGGAAAAATGATGTTGATTTTCGATTTATAGTTCATCTCGGACATTGACGATGCGTAGTGCCTGTGTAGCCGGCACAAGTCCGGCGCGCAGGATGACGCGTTGCGCTTTGTATCCCGCCAGAAAGTGGGTGAAACCGGTGGCCAAGCCATTGCGGGGTTCGGACAGAATGGCGTATACGTTGCGCGCGAGCGGATATTCTCCGGTAGCCATGTAGGCTTGGTAGGGTTGGTAGGTATTGTATTTGTCCGGTAGGGCCTGGTCGGTGAGCGCCATTACGCGGATCTGCGGGATGAAGGACAGAAGCGTCGTGTCGGCCATGTCCAACACCCAACTGGCTCCCACTACCCCCATGGCTCCGGGGGTTTGTTCGACGAAGTCGATCACTTCCTGGTTGGTTTTCTGGGCAAAGAGTTTGTCCGAAAGCGGAGTTTCGCGCATCAGGGAATCTCGCAGGTAGCGCAGCATTCCGGAGTTGGGGTTGTCGAAGACAAAGGTAATGTCTCCCAATTTGGACTGGGGGTTGAGTTGTTTCCAGGAGGAGATTTCTCCCGAGAGTATCTTTTTGAGTTGGCCCACGGAGAGCAGCGAATCGGGGTTCTCCCGGTTGATGATCACGGCAACGGCGTCGGTGGCCAGCAGGACGGGTTTGGCAAAGAGTTTCTTCTGTTCCAGGGCGGCGTTTTCCCCTTCCGTAAGGGTTCGGGTGGTGATGGCCAGATACACGCTATCCTGGAGCAGGAGGTTGATAGCATCTACTTCGCTTTTGTAGATGGGGATGATGGAAGCTTGGCTGTATTCGTTTTCAAATACGGCGATCTCCTGGTTCAGGACAGGAGCGAAACTTTCGTCCGCCGTGATCTCGATCACACCCGAGCTGGGCGTGTCGGTGGGACCTTGCACTTTATCCTGGTTTTTGCACGCGACAAATCCCATGGCAGCGAGCAGGGAACAAAGCACAAGGCTTGTTTTTTTAAAATGTTGGATAAAGTCTTTCATCGCGTAAAGGTAATAAAAGTTTCGGTCATTTTTTCAGGATTCTGTATGCTCGGAATATAGCATAGAGAAAAAAAATCACGCCTGCTACGATACGTAGCGTTAGGGAAAAAGTCGTGTCGAATATCGGCGAAAAAATCAATATGCCGGCCAAAGTCATATAAAAGATGACCATCAGGAAGGCAAATGCATAGGTAATCGGGTTTTTCTTCATCTTTTTCGCCGGGTTAATTAGGAATGTAAAAAGAAAAAACTTGCCCGCAGCTCCCTTTTGCTGAAAACAACGGGCAAGTTTGTTATTTTGTCGCGGCAAACGCGACGGGTTATTTCTTCATCTGGAAGACGATACGGATCGAGTAGTAAACCGGAACGTTGCGTCCGTTCTGACGGCCGGGAATCCAGTCGGGCATCGAAGCTACCACGCGCTGAGCCTCCTTGTCGCAGGCGGGGTCGATACCACGTACAACTTCCACCCGTTCTACTTTTCCGGTTTTCGATACAACGAAGCGAACGTATACGTTACCTGAAATACCGCGTTCCTGTGCAGAATAAGGGTAGTCCAGATTGTCGTACAGCCATTCGTACATCGCTTTGTCTCCACCAGGGAATTGAGGCATCTCCTCAACGGCGTTGTAAGGCTCTTCTTCTTCGACCTCCTGGACGATTTCGCGGAGTTCGGCAATGTCTTTACCGTCTTCCTCGTCGTTACCCTTGACGTCGGCGATGGAGATCGCCACCTTCGATTCGATGATCTCTTCCTGGGATTTGATCTCGTCCTCTTCGCGGACGTTCTCATCCTTTTCGATCTTCGGAGCGGTGAACTTGATCGAGCTCTTCAGGGGCGGTGGCGGCGGAGCCTCCACTTTCTTGATCTCGTCGTTGTTCTTCACCTCGGCCGGAGGCAGATTGGACAACTGCGTTACCTCGGTGATGACCACCTTGTCTTGTCGCGACACGATGTACGAGGCAAGAGCCTTGAACGATACCGCTATAGCTACCAGCGCAACAACTGTGATCAGGGCGATGATGTGCCGTTTGGGCGACTTGATACGGAGTTCATAGGCACCGTAGTTTTTATTCTTACCCTTGAAGATAAGGTCGGCCCATTCTCTGGATAATAAGTCTATCTTAGCCATTTCTTCTCCTCCTTTTTTTAATTGTTGTTAGAAGTTCCGGCCAATTCCGACTGTGCACCCAGGTCTCCGCCCGATTCGAGGTTCTCGATGAGCCAGGTGTCTCCTTCAGCGATGTCGTCGATAGCGTATTTACCGATGCTGCAGATCGCCATTTCGTCCAGAGCGTCGATAAGGTTCTTGTAGGTAGCATCGTCCGTAGCTTTGATCACTACGATGGGCGATGACTTGTCGTCTTTGATCTCGGCGGAACGTTTCTTGAAATCCTCGTCGGAAATCTTGTTGTCCAGTTTCTGCTGTTTGAGTTCGTTCATCTGCTGGACAACCTTTTGGTTGCGCTGCATCAGAAGCGCTCTCAAGCCGTCGGGACCATAGTTGGTGCGTTTGAGAGAGGTGTAGTCCTCGTAATTGGGCATCCCGGTGTAGTAGTACACTTTGTCGTCCTTTCCGAGAAGCACCGTAATGGCGCGGGATTCCTGAATCTTGGTCTGCTCCTCCTCACTGACTTTGTCTTTCGTGGGCATGCTTATCTCCATCGTCTGAGGTTTGTTCATCGACGTGGCAAGCATGAAGAAGGTAATCAGAAGCATGATCATGTCCACCATCGGCGTAAAGTCGATGCGGGTGCTCACCTTTTTGGTGCCTGGCTTCTTACCCTTCCCTCTGTCTTTCTGTTCTACTTCAGCCATAGGTCAATTTCGTTTAAGGAGCTTACTCAAGCTCATCGGTTTTAATGGTCTTGAGCGAAGTTATCAGGTTGTAACGGTTCTCGCGCAATTCCTGCAGCGAGCTCATTACCTGGCGTATGATCGGGTAGGGGGTCGTGGCATCGGCCTTGATAGCGATGATAAGACCCTTTCCGTTTTGTTTGCGCGCTTCCTGCACCCAGACTTTGAACTGGTTGTCCGTACTGTCGATAGGCACGCCGTAGTTGCGCAGAGTAGCATCCTGTTGATCTGTCGGCAGATCGAGGAATGCCGGCATCTGTGCGATGGGCACCCCGAACGAGTTGATCAGTTTGAATTTCTGGATCTGCTCGTTGGTGAATGTTACGCCGTACGCCTCGCCTACTTTTTGCAATACCGCCATGCGGTCTTCCTGTTTGTCCAGACTCAGGAATATCTTCCCGCTCTTGTCCACCAAGATCTGAAGGACATTGGTTTCGGGAATCTTGATATCCGATACGGACGCCGGGGTTACAACCTGTACCGGCTCCTTCTGGATAAACGTGGTGGTAAGCATAAAGAAAGTAAGCAAGAGCACCATGACGTCACTCATCGGGGTCATGTCGATGGCAGTACTCTTTCTTTTTACTTTAACTTTAGGCATAATTCTTATTCTTTACTTAGTCCGTGTCGGTTGATTACTTGTGGTTGGCGGCGTAAGACTGAACAAGAGAGAAGCCTACTTCGTCGATGCAGTAAGAGATCGTGTCGATTTTGCTGGTGAAATAGTTGTACGAGATAAGAGCCAGAACGGCGGTAGCGATACCGAAGGCGGTGTTTACCAGGGCCTCGGAGATACCGGCGGACAGGGCTACGGAGTCAGGCGAACCGGCGTTGGCCAGAGCGGCGAACGACTTGATCATACCGATAACCGTTCCCAGAAGTCCCATCAGGGTACCCAGCGTGGTCAGGGTTGCGACAACCGGCAGGTTCTGTTCCAGCGTGGGCAGCTCCAGGGCGGTAGCTTCTTCCAGGGCTTTCTGGATCGAGAGAACCTTCTGCTCTTTGCTCAGTTCGTTGTCTTTCTCCATCTCTTCATATTTTACCAGAGCGGCATATACTACGTTGGCTACCGAACCCTTCTGTTTGTTGCACAGTTCGCGAGCTTTGGCGATGTTGTTCTCCGAAAGAGCTTCTTTGATATTGATAACGAAACGGGTGGTGTTTCCTTTACCTTTGGCTTTGCTCAGAGCGAACCACCGTTCTACGCTCAATGCGATAGCCGTGAGCAGCAGGGTCTGGATCAAAGGCACTACGACGCCACCTTTGTAAATGGTACCCAGCATGTTTCCGGGCAGGGGGTGTCCGTTCGGGTCGCCATTCATAAAGTTGTCCGGATTACCCAGCACAAATTTAAAAATGCAGACGGCGATGATGAAGCACACCACGATAACCACGGGAGCGGTTCCTACGCCAGAGTAAGATTTTTTCGTTTTTTTAGCGTTTGCATTCATGATAAATAACAGATTTTTAGTTGTTTATTGGTCTTTGAAAACTATTCGTTGAACAATATGTGATTTTCTTTTCAGAAGGATTTTACCGCAGCAAATATAAGATATTAATTCCATGCATAGGGAAACGAAATGTAAAAAAATACTTAAAATACGTTTTTTTGCCTGGAATATTCTGCCCGTAGAAAGTGTTTCGGATACAAAACCATCTTTCGAGGTCTGAAAACGTTTCAACCGGACTTTGCCGAGCAGGTCATGTAAGGCGGAACGGACAAATTCATAGTTGTTTTTACGTGGCAAAATTAGCAATTCTTCGGGTATGTTTTTGTTAAAACGAGATAATTCTGTTCTGCGGCGTATTGGGTAAAAAAGAAGCCCTGCCGAAATCATTCGGCAGGGCTTCTTTCCTGTTTTTATTGTTTTATTATTTCTTCACGATCACCACGCGGTTCAGGTAGGGTTTGGAGAAGGGGTTCTCCTTGCTGCCCATAGCGATCACGTCGAGTTGATCCGAGCTTACGCCTTTCGATACCAAGTAGTCGTGAACATTCTGTGCGCGCTGCTGGCTGAGCTGCATGTTGCGGGCTGCGCTGCCGGTCTGTTTGTCGGCATAGCCGGTGATGACGAATTTGCCTCCGTTGCTGGCTTTGATCGTTTCGGCCATCTCGTCCAGGACGATCTTTCCTTCGTCGCTGATGTCAGTGCGGCCGATCACGAAGAACACGGCAGTGCCGGCATACGGGGTTTCTACGACCTCTTCTACAACAGCCGGGCGATTTTCAGCTTCCTTGAGGGCTTTTTCCAGAGCAGCCTGTTTGGCTTTGCTGGCGGCCAGTTCATCTTCAAGCTGGTTGATGCGGTTGTTGAACGGAGTTACGTCGGTCATCAACTCGGAAGCTCTCTTGAACGGTTTCTTGCCGAAGCGGTAGGTGATACCGGCCGTGATCGAACCGATGCCTTCCCCGCGGCATCCACCCCATTGGCCTTCGAAGCGCTGGTTGAACAACGCGCCGCGAAGTTCGAGGTTGATGTCGAAGTGCTCCGAGATTCGGAACTTGTTCAAGATACCGGCATCGAAGGCCAGTTCGTGGCTCGAAGGACCGCTGTAAGTCGAAATGCCGCCGAAGCCTACGAAGGGGATCAATTCGTATACGCGATCCGGCTTGTAGCCCCAGAAAGCAGCCGACAAGTTGAACAATGCATCTACATGGTAGTGCATGTACTTCATCTTGAGGTTGTAGTAATGGTTGTCGTAGCGGCCGTCCACGAACGGGTTGTTCGGGTTGTTCGTGGCCGATTTAGCCGTCAGGCCGGCTACCTGCATCCGGGCTCCCCATACCGGAGTAACCCATTTCCCTACGGACAGGTCGAAAGCCGGAGTAATATAGGTGTCTCCCTTGGTGTGGAATTCACCGAAGTAGCCTTGTACTCCGGCGCCTACTGACATGAACCAATTGTCCCAGAAACCGTTGGTAACGTACGGGCCTTTTTTGGTTTGGGGCTCGTCTTGTGCCTGTGCAGCGAACGGAAGAGCCAGAACTGCAACCAGAGCAATGATTTTGGATAGATTTTTCATACTTTTTGTCTTCAGGTTTATTAAACCTACTTTGATAAAAATTAAGTTAAACAACTTGTTGTCGGTTACAACGAACAAATGTAGGTAAAATTTGATTTACAGTTGGTAATTTCCGAAAATTTATATGTTAAATTTTTTAGACCTTTTACAAATATCCCAGGATGGGATTGGGGGGCGGAAAGTAGGCTTTTAGGACGAAAAAAGTGCGTATAGGGGCCATAACTTCTGCCGTTTTTTCCGGAAATTTGCACCGATATAATGCATAGGAACATGATCGACAAAGAAAAAACACAGGCGTTGGGGGCGGAGAAAATCCCCCGGTTGTTATTGAAGTACGCTATTCCCTCGATTATTGCGATGCTGTCTTCCTCGTTGTACAACATGATCGACAGCATCTTCATCGGGCACGGCGTAGGGGCGATGGCCATTTCGGGACTGGCCATTACGATGCCCATCATGAACGTGATTGCCGCCCTGGGGACATTGGTCAGCGTGGGGGCGGCCACTTTGATGTCCGTAAAACTCGGGCAGGGAGACAAATCGAGTGCCGAGTACATCCTGGGTAACCTCGTGGTGCTCAACATCATCATCGGGCTTACGCTGACCGTATTCGGGAATATCTTTCTCGATGAGATCCTGTATTTCTTCGGAGCCAGCGAACACACGATCCCGTATGCGCGGGAGTTCATGAGGATTATCCTTTCCGGTACGGTGGTTACCCACATTTATTTGAGCTTGAACGATATGTTGCGTGCCTCGGGGTATCCGGGACGGGCGATGGCGGCGATCCTGCTGGCCATCGGCATCAACTGCGTGCTCAACCCCCTGCTGATCTTCGGGTTCGGATGGGGTATTGCCGGCTCGGCTACGGCGACCGTTACGGCTCAAGTCGTCGTGATGTGCTGGGAACTCTGGCACTTCTCGGACAAGTCGCATTTCATACATTTCAAGCGCCAGGCTTTCTCCCTTTCTCGCCGTATCGTCAAGGGGATGCTGGGTATCGGTATTTCGCCTTTCCTGATGAATATCTGCGCCAGTGTGGTGGTTATTTTCATCAACCGCAGTCTGATGGAGTACGGAAACCGCACCGAATTCGGCGGGGACTTTTACGTGGGTGCGTACGGGATCGTCAATCGGGTGCTGATGGTGTTCGTAATGATCGTCATCGGACTCAACCAGGGTCTTCAGCCTATCATCGGATACAATTTCGGGGCGAAAAAGGTGGAGCGGGTCGCTTCGGCGGTGCGTTACGGTGTCTTGTGCGCAGTGAGCGTAACGACCGTCGGGTTTATTCTGGGACAAACGGTTCCGCATGCCATGGCGGCGATGTTCACCACCGATGCGGTTCTGACCGACCTGGCTGTGCGGGGGATGCACATTGCGCTGCTCGTCTTCCCGATCGTAGGCTTGCAGATGGTTACGGCGGCTTTTTTCCAGTCTATCGGCAAGGTGCACAAGGCGATCCTGCTGTCCCTGACCCGTCAGATGTTGTTTCTGGTGCCGCTGCTGGCTATCTTGCCGCGCTTTTTCGGCACGGACGGAGTGTGGATGAGCATGCCGGTAGCCGACTTGGCTTCGACTTTGCTGGCGGTGTACCTGTTGCGCCGTCAGATACGGCAGTTCCGTGAAGAAGATAAAAAAGCGAATATAAAACCGATACTTTGATGAAAACCAAGGATCAAAAATTCGTCATCTGCCTGGGACGCGAGTACGGTTCGGGCGGGCACAACATCGGGAAACTGCTCTCCGAGATGCTGGGCATCGAGTATTACGACAAGAAACTTCTGGATGAAGCGGCCAAAAACAGCGGCATCAGCCAGGAGTATTTCGCCCGTTCCGACGAGAAGGCTCCCGGGTCGCTTTCCCATACATTGGCTACGGGACTTTTTGCCGCCGGAGGGATCTTTATGTACAGCAATTCGCTCTCGAGCGAGAATATCTTCAAGTACCAGTCCGAGGCCATCCGCGAGATCGCTTCCCGGACTTCCTGCATCATCGTAGGCCGCTGTGCCGACTATGTCCTGCGGGAGCGGGAAAACGTGTTTTCGGTGTTCATCACCGCCCCGATGGAGCAGCGGGCGATGCGGGTGTCCCGGCGCGAGGGTATTTCCCTGTCCGAGGCTCAGGAAAAAGCCAAAAAGATGGACAAGGCGCGCAAGGAGTATTACAATTACTTCACCAACAAGCGTTGGGGACACACCGATTCGTACCAGTTGTGCATCGATTCGTCGCTGCTCGGCGAAGAGGGTACGGCGGATTTTATCCGGGATTTCGTCCGGAAGGCTTTGGAGAAAAAGTCGGGAAAATAACTCCCTGTTTCCGGCGGGGGCAATCCTCGGCGGGGGCGGGCAAGCAAAAGGGCGGGCGCCGCAGGCGCCCGCCCTTTTGCTTGCCCGCCCCCGCCTGATGAGAAGCGGACCCGAAAAACAAAACGCTGCAACCGAAAGGTTGCAGCGTCGCCTGTAGCCCTACCTGGATTCGAACCAAGACCGGATGAACCAAAATCACATGTGCTACCATTACACCATAGGGCTTTTCCGGCGGGGCAAATGTACATCGAAAAAGCGGATCGGGCAAATTATTTTTTCAGCGCTTTTTCGGCCGTCCGGCGGATCTTTTCCCATCCCGCTCTTTGCAGGGGGGACAAAGCGAAGGTACGGTCGAATGTCTCTTTGTCCAGGGTAAGCCACTGGGACTTTTGCAGGGAAGCCAGCGCGCTCAAAGGTTGCAGGCGAGGTTCCCCCGTGCGCCCCGCGTGCCGGTTCCAAGGGCAGGCATCCAGGCAAGTGTCGCAGCCGAAGACCCGCCCGCCGAGTTTTTCGGACAAGTCCTCCGGAAGGTCGTCCCGGCTCTCGATGGTGGCATACGAGAGGCATTTCCGTGCGTCGAGGGTCCCTTGTCCGTCGAGGGCCCCCGTAGGGCAGGCCATCTGGCAGCGCCGGCAGGCCCCGCAGCGTGAACCGGGAAACGGCTCGTCGGGAGGCAGCGCCAGGTCGGTAACGATCTCCGAGAGCAACACGTACGAGCCCACCCCCGGCAGGATGAGCTGGGTGCTTTTCCCGATCCAGCCCAGTCCGGCGCGTTGGGCCAGGCGGCGTTCGGCTACCGGGGCCGAATCGGTGAACACCCGGTAGGAAAACTCGCCGGCGGTTTTTTTCAGTTCGGCGCACAGGCGGTGCATCTTGTCCTTGAGCACCGTGTGGTAATCCTCCCCCAGGGCGTATTTGGCGACCCCCGTCTGCCGGGAAACGGTTTCGGAGGTGTCGGTGAGGTAGCTGTGCGCCAGACAGATGATGCTCCTTGCTCCGGGGACCATCCGCCGGATGTCCTCGCGTTTGTCGGCGTGGCGAGCCATGTATTCCAGGGAAGCGTTGCGTCCCTGTTCGACCCAGCGGGCTATCGCGCGGGCATCTTCGGGCAGCGGTTCGGCCGGGGCGATCCCGCAGGCGCAAAAGCCCTGCCCGAGGGCAAGGCTTTGTATCTGTCGGCGGAGTTCTTCGGGCGAGGGGCTCATGGCGGTTCAGAGATCGAAGAGGTCCTTTTCGCGTCCGGAGTACGCGCGTCCCAGGTGTTTGTAGGCTTTCTCGGTGGCCTGGCGGCCGCGCGGGGTACGTACCACGAAGCCTTCCTGGATCAGGAACGGTTCGTACACTTCCTCCAGCGTGCCGGCGTTTTCCCCCACGGCGGTGGCCAGCGTGGTGATGCCTACCGGACCGCCGCCGAATTTGTCGATCAGGGCCGAGAGCATCCGGTTGTCCATTTCATCCAGGCCGTAGTCATCTACCGAGAGGGCTTTGAGGCCGATCAGGGCGATGTTCCGGTCGATGGTCCCCGTGCCCTTTATCTGGGCGAAGTCGCGGATGCGGCGCAGCAGGGCGTTGGCTATGCGGGGGGTGCCGCGCGAACGGCGGGAGATTTCCAAGGTCGCTTCCTCGGTGATGGGGATGTGCATGATGCGGGCCGAGCGTTCGACGATGGCTGCGAGTGTTTCGCTGTCGTAGTATTCCAGGCGGCAGTTGATGCCGAAACGGGCGCGCATGGGAGCGGTGAGCAGTCCGGCGCGCGTGGTGGCTCCGATCAAGGTGAAGGGCGCCAGGGTGATCTGTACGCTGCGGGCATTCGGGCCGCTTTCCAGCATGATGTCCAGCCGGTAGTCCTCCATGGCGGAGTAGAGGTATTCCTCCACGACGGGGCTCAAGCGGTGGATTTCGTCGATGAACAATACGTCGCGGTCTTCCAGTCCGGTGAGCAGTCCCGCCAAGTCGCCCGGTTTGTCGATCACCGGGCCGGAGGTGGTGCGCAGGTTTACGCCCAGTTCCGAGGCGATGATCCCCGCCAGAGTGGTCTTGCCCAGTCCGGGAGGGCCGTGCAGCAGGACATGGTCCAGTGCTTCGGTGCGCTGGTTGGCGGCGCGGACGAAGACTTCGAGGTTGGACAATACTTGGGCTTGTCCGGCGAAATCGTCGAAAGTGAGCGGGCGGAGGGCTTTTTCGTATTCCCGTTCCTCGGGAGTGTCGAATCGTTCGTGAAATCCTTGCGGCATGGCTTGATGTGGCTTTCCCACCGGGCAAAGATACGGGTTTTGCGTCGGTGGGCGGATGTTTTTCAGAGGCTGTTCTTGAGTTTTTCCAACTCCGAGCGCACTCCCCGCAGGATGCGCAGCGCCTCCATGCGCCGGGTGAGGGCTTTTTTGTTGGTGCGGATGTGTTCGACGGCTCCGGCGAGGGTGTAGCCGCTTTCCTTGACCAGGAAATGCACCAGTCGGACGGCTTCCACGTCCTGGGCGTTGTACATCCGGTCGCCTTTCTTGTTCTTGCGCGGGGCGATGGTCTCGAACATCGTTTCCCAGTGGCGCAGGGTGGCGGGGGTTACCTCGAAGTAGTCGGCCACTTCGCCGATCGAGTAGTAGTATTTGCCTTCGGGGAGTTTCTTTTCGGTCTTCTTCATAGCGGGACGGGGCGTAAAGTTAGTCGAACGGCGAGGTGTGCTGGGAAGCCATCTCGAGCAGCGCGTTGTATTCTTCGGGCGTGATGTCCTTGTAGTAATAGTTGATGGGGTTGACCTTCTGTCCGCGGTAGATCACTTCGTAGTGCAGGTGCGGGCCGGTGGACTGTCCGGTATTGCCGATCTCGCCGATGATCTCCCCGCGTTTGACCCGTTTGCCCTTCTGGGTGTGCAGTTTGGACATGTGGCCGTAGAGGGTCTGGTAGCCGTAGCCGTGGTCGATGATCACGTGGATGCCGTAGCCCGAGGCGTCGCTCCCGGCAAAGGTTACCACCCCGTCGCCCGTGGCATAGATGGGCGTGCCGATCTTGGCGGCGAAGTCCATGCCGGTATGCATGCGCCATACCTTGCTGATGGGGTGCAGGCGCAGCCCGTAGCCCGATACCAGGGTGCGGCGTACGATGTCGATGGTTACCGGGGGTACGGCGGGGATGGAACTGATCATGTCTTTTTTGCGCAGCGCCAGGTCGGCTACTTCGTCCAGCGATTTGCTTTCGGCGTAGAGGCGCTTGGTCAGTTTTTCGATCCGTTCGGTGGCCGAGGCGATCATGTCCGAGTAGCGTTCGCCCCGCATTTTTTCAAAGTATTCCTGTCCGCTGATGGTGCCGCTGCGGAGGTCCGAGGGGTAGGGGTCGGTTTCGAAGATGACGCGGTAGAGGTTGTCGTCGCGGTTTTCGATCTCGGAGAGGCGCTGCTCGTTTTCGTCCATCTGTTTCTGCAGCATCTCGTAGTTGAGCGTCATGTTGTCCAGTTCGCGCTGCAGGGTGAGTTCCTTGGGGGTGGGGATAAAGCGGGTAACGATAAAATAGATCACGATCCACACCGACCCGGTGGTGATGAACCACAGCAATACGTTGCGCAGCCGCGCCAGAAAACTGATGCGGACTTTCTTGTACGAAAGGCTGGCGTGATCGAAATAATATTTTATGTTCTTGGCCATACGCTGTCCCGGCGAGGGTTCGGAGCGGGTGTGCCGGTCCGAAGGGGAAAGACCCATCGGCAAAGGTAAGAAAAAAAACGGCCTTTGATTCCGGAGCGGATTCGGCAGGGTGCATTTAGCAAAATTTTAGTACTTTTGACCTCCTATAAGATTCAGTAAGAATTAGCAGAAAATGAAGATGAAATCGCAAGAAGTCAGGAAGCGTTTCCTCGATTTTTTCGCCTCGAAAGGACACCATATCGAGACCTCCGCGCCGATCGTGCTCAAGGACGACCCGACGCTCATGTTTACCAATGCCGGAATGAACCAGTTCAAGGACATCTTTCTCGGGCTCGCCCCGGCGCGTTTTCCCCGCGTGGCCGACACGCAGAAGTGCCTGCGCGTATCCGGAAAGCACAACGACCTGGAGGAAGTGGGCGTGGATACGTATCACCACACGATGTTCGAGATGCTGGGCAACTGGTCCTTCGGCGACTATTTCAAGGAGGAAGCCATCGCCTGGGCGTGGGAACTCCTCACCCAGGTGTACGGCATCGATCCGGAGATCCTCTACGTAACCGTGTTCGAGGGCGATGCGACTGAAGGTCTGGAGAAGGACCTCGAGGCGTATGAGATCTGGAAGAAATACGTACCCGAGTCCCGCATCGTGATGGGCAACAAGCACGACAATTTCTGGGAGATGGGCGACCAGGGGCCCTGCGGTCCTTCCTCGGAGATACATGTCGATCTGCGCCCTGCCGCCGAGCGGGCGGCGGTACCGGGACGCGATCTGGTCAACGGGGACAATCCCCAGGTGATCGAAATCTGGAATCTGGTCTTCATGCAGTACAACCGCCGCGCCGACGGTTCGCTGGAGCCGCTGCCGGCGCGCTGCGTGGATACCGGTATGGGCTTCGAGCGGCTTTGCCGCACCCTGGAAGGCAAGGCTTCCAACTACGACACGGATATTTTCATGCCTTACATCCATGCCTTGGAGCAGATGTCCGGAAAACGCTACGGCGAGGATCCGCAGACCGACGTGGCCATCCGGGTGGTGGCCGACCATATCCGCGCGGTGGCTTTTGCCATTGCCGACGGTCAGCTGCCGTCCAATGCGGGGGCGGGCTATGTGATCCGCCGCATCCTGCGCCGGGCGGTGCGCTACGGGTATTCGTTCCTCGACCTGCGCGAACCGTTCATGTACCGGCTGGTCGAGGTGATGGATCGCGAGATGGGCGATTCGTTCCCCGAATTGCGCGCCGGGCGCAAACTGATCGAAAGCGTGGTGCGCGAGGAGGAACTCTCCTTCCTTTCGACCTTGGAAAAAGGCTTGGCGCGGCTCAACCAGATCGTGGTCGATACGCAAGGGAAGGTCATCGCAGGCGAGAAGGCGTTCGAGTTGTACGACACGTACGGATTTCCGTTGGACCTGACCGAATTGCTGGCGCGCGAGGCCGGTTTCTCGGTAGATGTCGAAGGGTTCGAGCAGCAGATGCAGGCGCAAAAGGAGCGCGCGCGCCGCGCGGCCGCTACCCGGGTGGACGACTGGGAGATCCTCTCGGACGAGACGGGTTGTGTATTTGTGGGGTACGATACGCTGGAATGCGACGTGCGGATCGCAAAATACCGCCGGGTGGAAAACAAGAAGGGTGCGTTTTACCAACTGGTATTTCCCGTAACGCCTTTCTACGCCGAGAGCGGCGGTCAGGTGGGCGATACCGGCTATCTCGAAGACGAGAACGGACACCGCACCGAGGTTCTGGCGACGATCAAGGAAAACAATGTCCCGATCCATATTGTCAAAAATCTGCCCGAAGGAGTCCATCTCAACGCTACGTTCCGGGCGGTGGTCGACGGGGAACGCCGGATGGCTACCGCGTGCAACCATTCGGCCACGCATTTACTGCACAAGGCACTGCGTACGGTACTGGGTACCCATGTCGAGCAGAAAGGTTCGGCCGTCGGTCCCGAGGGGCTTCGTTTTGACTTCTCGCATTTCTCCAAGATGACCGACGAACAACTGCGGCAGGTGGAGGAATTGGTGAACCGGGACATCAAAGCGGGGTACGCTTTGCAGGAGGACCGCGAGAAGGATTACCGCCAGGCGCTCGCCGAAGGGGTTACGGCTCTGTTCAGCGAGAAGTACGGCGACCGGGTGCGGACCGTCCGTTTCGGGGACAGTTACGAGTTGTGCGGAGGAACGCATGTGGACAATACGCTGCGGATCCGTTTGTTCAAGATCCTCTCCGAGGGGGCGATTGCGGCGGGGATCCGCCGCATCGAGGCCATTACGGGCGACGAGGCGGTCAAGTATTACCGTCAGCGTGAGCACGAACTGGCCGTCCTGCGCGATATTTTCAAAGGCAATCACGACCTGGAGAAAGCGGCCGTAACGATGGTGGCTGAAAATGCGGCCCTGCGCAAGGAAGTGGAAGGCTTCCTGCGCCAGAAGGTGGCCCGGCTCAAGGACGAGCTCAAGCGCTCGATGCAGCCCGTGGGGGATTGCAATTTTGTCTCGGGCGTGGTGGAACTCGATCCGGTGTTTGTCAAGAGTTTGATCTTCGAATTGGGCAACGAGGTCGATCATGCTTTCGTGGTGATCGGCAACAAGGAAAACAACCGCAAGGCGGGGATTTCCGTCTTGATCTCCGAGGACCTGGTTCGCGAGCACGGCTGGCATGCCGGCAACCTGGTTCGCGATCTGGCTCGGTGCATCGGCGGCGGCGGCGGCGGTCAGCCGACGTATGCGACGGCCGGCGGGAAGAATCCCGAGGGGTTGGTGGAGGCTTTGGCCAAGGCCGAGGAGGTGGTCAAGGACCGATAAGATTTCTTGTTCCGCAAAAACGCCCCAGGCGGGCAAGCGAGAGGCCGGGCACCAACGGTGCCCGGCCTCTCGCTTGCCCGCCTGGGGCGTTTTTGCGGGAAGCCATTCCGGGTATAAAAAACGCCCGGCGCATCCGCGCCGGGCGTTGAGTATGAAAGAAGCCGGAAAGACTTACTTCTTCGCAGCTTTTTTAGCGGGAGCTTTCTTGGCTGCGGGGGCCTTGTACTGGAAGTCCACCTTGAAAGCCTTGAAGCAAGGATATTGTGCCGTATCGCCGAGTTGATCCTCGATGCGTAGCAACTGGTTGTACTTGGCCATGCGGTCCGAACGCGAAGCCGATCCGGTCTTGATCTGTCCGCAGTTCAGGGCTACGGCCAGGTCGGCGATGGTAGCGTCCTCCGATTCGCCGGAGCGGTGCGACATCACGGTGGTGTAACCGGCGCGGTGTGCCATTTCTACGGCATCGATCGTTTCGGTCAGCGAACCGATCTGGTTTACTTTCACCAGCAGGGCGTTGCCCACACCGGCCTTGATGCCTTTCTCCAGACGTTCTACGTTGGTTACGAACAAGTCGTCACCTACCAGCTGGCAGCGGTCGCCGATCTTCTCGGTAAGCATCTTCCAGCCTTCCCAGTCGTTCTGGTCCATACCGTCCTCGATGGACATGATGGGGTATTTGGCTACCAGCGAAGCGAGGTATTCGGCCTGCTCTTTCGAGGTGCGTTTGGCACCGTTCTTGCCTTCATAAACCGTGTAGTCGTACACGCCGTCTTTGTAGAACTCGGACGAAGCGCAGTCCATGGCCAGCGTTACGTCCTTGCCCGGTTTGTAACCGGCGGCTTCGATGGCGGCCATGATGGTGTCGAGTGCGTCTTCCGTGCCTTTGAACGTCGGAGCGAAACCGCCTTCGTCGCCCACAGCGGTGGACAGGCCGCGGTCGTGGATCAGTTTCTTGAGGTTGTGGAAAATCTCGCTGCCCATGCGGATGGCGGTAGCAAAGCTATCGGCGTTTACCGGCTGGATCATGAATTCCTGGAATGCGATCGGAGCGTCGGAGTGTGCACCGCCGTTGATGATGTTCATCATCGGAACGGGCAATACCTTGGCGTTTACGCCGCCTACGTAGCGGTACAGCGGCAGGCCGAGTTCGTCGGCAGCGGCTTTGGCCACAGCCAGCGATACGCCGAGGATGGCGTTGGCGCCCAGATTGCCTTTGTTTTTGGTGCCGTCCAGCGCGATCATCGCTTTGTCGATGCCTACCTGGTCGAATACGTCGCAGCCGATGAGTTCCGGAGCGATCTTTTCGTTTACGTTGGCAACGGCTTTCAGGACACCTTTGCCCATGTATTTGCTCTTGTCGCCGTCGCGAAGTTCGACAGCCTCGTATTCACCGGTGGATGCTCCCGAGGGAACGATGGCACGGCCCATAGCGCCGCTTTCGGTGTACACTTCCACTTCGACGGTAGGGTTGCCCCGCGAGTCGAGGACTTGTCTGGCATGGATTTCTGTGATCAAGCTCATTTTTTGTAAGTTTTTATGGATTGATTATTGATTTCGTTTCCGGAACTTTTCAGCGGTGCAAAATTACGACATTCTGTGCTTATCTGTTCATGGAGAGGTCAATATTTTTAGGCCTCTCCGCGCGGGGCGGGAGGAACGGCATCCGTATCGCGGATCTCGCCGAAGAGAGCCTCGTAACGGCGGACGTTCTCCGCCAGGGTACCGAGCAATTTCTTGGCGTTCATCGGGGTGAGGATCACCCGGGAGACGACGCGGGCTTTGGGAATCCCGGGCATCAGCGAGAGGTAGTCCACGACGAATTCGCTCGGGGAATGGTTGATGATGGCCAGGTTGGAATAGACGCCTTGTGCCTGGGCGTCGGTGAGTTCGATGTCGATTTTGGGGGGATTTTTCGGGTCTTCCATAGAGATGGGGAATGGTGGTGTTTTTCGAGGGAGTAAAGTTACTGAAAAACGGCGGGTTTCGGGCAAACCGGGCGGGATTTTAAGGGGATTTTAGCGCGGTGTGAAGGGGCGTCCGGGGAGCGCCGGCTTTGGGCGCGACGACGGGCAGAAAAAACGCCCTCCACGAGACGTGGAGGGCGTTTTCAGAAGGATCGAAGCGAGGGAGATTACTCCTGGTCGCCGTCGTTTTGCAGGTTCTTGCGCAGCTGTTCGTATTCGTCCTTCGAGCCGACGATCAAGTCTTCGTATTCGCGCAGACCGGTTCCGGCCGGGATCTTGTGCCCTACGATGACGTTTTCTTTCAGGCCCTCGAGGTAGTCTTCCTTGGCAGCGACGGCTGCTTCGTTGAGCACCTTGGTCGTTTCCTGGAAGGATGCGGCAGAGATGAACGAGTGCGTCTGCAGCGAAGCCCGGGTGATACCCTGAAGCATCGGTTCGGCCGTTGCGGGGATCGCATCGCGCGCTTCGACTTGCTTTTTGTCCGCGCGTTTGAGCGTGGAGTTTTCGTCCTTGAGCTGACGCAGGGTAACCATCTGTCCGGGATGCATGTTTTCCGAATCGCCGGCATCGGTAACGACTTTGATGCCGAAGAGGGCGTCGTTGGCATCGGTGAAGTCGCGCTTGTGGACGGACTGGCCTTCGAGGAACTGCGTGTCGCCCGGATCGATGATCATCACCTTGCGCATCATCTGGCGGACGATCACTTCGAAGTGCTTGTCGTTGATCACCACGCCCTGCATCCGGTACACGCCCTGCACTTCGTTTACCAGGTATTCCTGAACTTCGTTCGGGCCCTTGATACGCAGGATGTCGTCCGGGGAAATCGCCCCTTCGGACAGCGGGCTGCCGGCGCGTACGTAGTCGTTGTCCTGGACGAGGATCTGGTTGGAGAGCTTGACCAGGTAGCGGCGCTCTTCACCGCTCTTGGAGGTGATGATGATCTCCTTGTTGCCGCGCTTGATGGCTCCCAGGCGTACCACGCCGTCGATCTCGGAAACAACGGCCGGGTTGGACGGGTTGCGCGCCTCGAAGAGCTCGGTAACGCGGGGCAGACCACCGGTGATGTCGCCCGCTTTCGCGCTGCGGCGCGGGATCTTCACCAGGATTTGTCCGGCTTTTACCTTGGCGCCGTTGTCCACCATCAGGTGGGCGCCCACCGGCAGGTTGTACGATTTGATGACGTTGCCCTTGGTGTCGTTGATGATGACTGTGGGGATGAGTTTCTTGTTCTTGGATTCGGAAATGATCTTTTCCTGGAAGCCCGTCTGGTCGTCGATCTCCACCTGGTAGGACTGTCCCTGTTCGATGTCCTCGTAGGCGATCTTACCGGCCGTTTCGGAGAGGATCAGCGCATTGTGCGGATCCCACTGGCAGATCATCTCGCCTTTGGCGACCTCCTGGTCGGCTTTCTTGTACAGGAAAGCACCGTAGGGGATGTTGTGGGTGGAAAGCATGAGCTTGGTCTTGGGATCCAGGATATGCATTTCCGTGGTACGGGAGATGACGATGTCGCAGTCCACGCCTTCCTGGTCCTGGGTGGCGATGGTGCGCAGGTCGTCGAATTCGATGATCCCGTCGGCTTTGGCCTTGATGCTGGATTCGGCAGCGGCTGCTCCGGCGGTACCTCCCTGGTGGAAGGTGCGGAGGGTAAGCTGCGTACCCGGCTCACCGATGGACTGGGCTGCGATCACGCCGACCGCTTCGCCTTTCTGAACCATGCGGCCGGTAGCCAGGTTGCGCCCGTAGCACTTGGCGCAGATACCGTGGCGCGCTTCGCAGGTAAGGGGCGAACGGACTTCCACCGTTTCCACGCCGGCCTCTTCGATCGCTTTGGCGATCGGGTCGGTGATCTCTTCTCCGGCGTGTACCAGGATGTGTCCGTCGCGGGGGTCTTCCACATCGTGCAGGGATACGCGACCCAGGATGCGGCTGGCGAGCGTCTCGCGCACCACGTCGTTTTCCTTCAGGGCCGAAACTTCGATGCCGCGCAGGGTGCCGCAGTCTTCTTCGTTGATGATCACGTCCTGTGCCACGTCCACCAGACGGCGGGTGAGGTAACCGGCGTCGGCCGTCTTCAGGGCGGTATCGGCCAGACCTTTACGGGCACCGTGCGTGGAGATGAAGAACTCGAGGATGGACAGACCTTCCTTGAAGTTGGAGATGATCGGGTTTTCGATGATGTCCGCGCCGCCCGAGCCGGATTTTTGCGGTTTGGCCATCAGGCCTCGCATACCGGTGAGCTGGCTGATCTGCGCCTTGGAACCACGGGCTCCCGAGTCGAGCATCATGTACACCGAGTTGAAGCCCTGCTTGTCTTCCTTGAGGGTCTTCATGGCAGCTTCGGCGATCAGGTTGGTAGCGGCCGACCACGCATCGATGATGATGTTGTACCGTTCGTTGTTGGTGATAGCACCCATGTTGTACTGCTCCATGGTGGTCTCCACCTTTTCGTTGGCCTCGGCGATGAGCGCCTGCTTGGCCTCCGGAATCAGGATGTCGGCCAGGGAGAAGGACAGTCCGCCGCGGAAGGCACGATCGTATCCCATGGCTTTGATGTCGTCCAGGAATTTGGTCGTGGTGGGGATGTCGGTGCATTTGAGCACGTGGGCAATGATGTCGCGCAGGGTGTTCTTTTTGATCACCGTATTGATGTAGCCGGCCTTGAACGGAACCACGTCGTTGAAGAATACGCGGCCCACGGTCGTATCGACGATCTTGCGCACGGTCTTGCCGTCTTCCCAGATGTCCAGGCGTACCTTGATGGGAGCCTGCAGGTTGACTTTTCCCTCGTTGTAGGCAATGCGCACTTCCTCCGGCGAGTAGAACGTCATGCCTTCGCCCGGTACTTTTTCCGTTTCGGTGGAATGGCGTTCCTTGGTCATGTAGTACAGTCCGAGTACCATGTCCTGCGAAGGAACGGTGATCGGGGAACCGTTGGCCGGGTTGAGGATGTTGTGCGAGGCGAGCATCAGCAGTTGGGCTTCCAGGATGGCTTCCGGTCCCAGCGGCAGGTGCACGGCCATCTGGTCGCCGTCGAAGTCGGCGTTGAACCCGGTGCAGACCAGCGGGTGCAGCTGGATGGCCTTGCCTTCGATCAGGCGCGGCTGGAAAGCCTGGATGGACAAACGGTGCAGCGTCGGGGCGCGGTTGAGCAGTACCGGATGGCCCTTGATGACGTTTTCCAGGATGTCCCATACCACCGGATCGCGGCGGTCGATGATCTTCTTGGCGCTCTTGACCGTCTTGACGATGCCGCGCTCGATGAGTTTGCGGATGATGAACGGTTTGTAGAGCTCGGCGGCCATGTCTTTGGGCAGCCCGCATTCGTAGATCTTGAGCTCCGGTCCGGAAACGATGACCGAACGGGCGGAGTAGTCCACACGTTTACCCAGCAGGTTCTGACGGAAACGACCCTGTTTTCCTTTCAGCGAGTCGGAGAGCGACTTGAGTGCCCGGTTGGACTCGGTCTTGACGGCCGAAGCCTTGCGGGTGTTGTCGAAGAGCGAATCGACAGCTTCCTGCAACATGCGCTTTTCGTTGCGCAGGATCACTTCCGGGGCCTTGATCTCGATCAGGCGTTTGAGGCGGTTGTTGCGGATGATCACCCGGCGGTACAGGTCGTTGAGGTCCGAAGTGGCGAAACGGCCTCCGTCGAGCGGCACCAGCGGGCGCAACTCGGGCGGGATGACGGGAATGACCTTCATGATCATCCATTCGGGACGGTTTTCACGCGTCTTCTGGGCCTCTCGGAACGCCTCGACGATTTGCAGGCGTTTGAGTGCTTCGGTCTTGCGCTGTTTGGAGGTTTCGTGCGAAACGCTGTCGCGCAATTTATAGGAGAGCTGGTCCAGGTCGATCTCGTGCAGCAGGTCCAGCAGTGCCTCGGCACCCATCTTGGCGATGAACTTGTCGGGGTTGGCATCGTCCAGGTACTGGTTGTCTTCGGGCAGCGCATCGACGATGTCGAGGTATTCTTCCTCGGTGAGCAGTTCCATCTTCTGGAGCGGCTCGCCCGTAGGACGTTTGGCTACTCCGGGGTTGATGACGATGTAACGCTCGTAGTAGATGATCATATCGAGCTTCTTGGAGGGAAGCCCCAACAGGTAACCGATCTTGTTGGGCAGGCTGCGGAAGTACCAGATGTGCGCTACCGGAACCACCAGGTTGATGTGCCCGGTGCGTTCGCGGCGCACTTTCTTTTCGGTTACTTCCACTCCGCAACGGTCGCACACGATGCCTTTGTAACGGATGCGCTTGTATTTTCCGCAGGCGCACTCGTAGTCTTTTACCGGGCCGAAGATGCGTTCGCAGAACAGACCGTCGCGCTCGGGTTTGTGGGTGCGGTAGTTGATGGTTTCCGGTTTGAGCACCTCGCCGTAGGACTGTGCCAGGATGGTTTCCGGCGAAGCCAGGCCGATGGTTATCTTTCTGAAGCCGCTGGTTGCTTTGTTTTCTTTACCTAAAGCCATTTGCTTTTGCTTGTATTGCTTTGTTTGAAAATCTTATACCGAAAACAGCCTCCGGGGGAAGTTCCGCCCCCGGGGGCCTGCGGGTCAGTCTTCGAAACGGACATCGAGACCCAGACCCTTGAGCTCGTGCAGCAGCACGTTGAACGACTCCGGAATGCCCGGGGTCGGCATCGGTTCGCCCTTGACGATGGCTTCGTAGGATTTGGCACGGCCTACCACGTCGTCGGACTTGATGGTCAGGATCTCGCGCAGGATGTTGGACGCGCCGAAGGCCTCGAGCGCCCATACCTCCATCTCTCCGAAACGCTGGCCGCCGAATTGCGCTTTACCGCCCAGAGGCTGCTGGGTGATCAGCGAGTACGGTCCGATGGAACGTGCGTGCATCTTGTCGTCGACCATGTGGCCCAGTTTGAGCATGTAGATCACGCCCACGGTAGCCGCCTGGTCGAAGCGCTCGCCCGTGCCCCCGTCGTAGAGGTAGGTGTGGCCGTAGCGCGGCAAACCGGCTTTGTCGGTCAGTTCTGTGATTTGCTCCAGGGAAGCACCGTCGAAGATCGGCGTAGCGAACTTCATGCCGAGCTTGCGTCCGGCCCAGCCGAGCACCGTTTCGTAGATCTGTCCCAGGTTCATTCGCGAAGGCACACCCAGCGGGTTGAGCACGATGTCCACCGGCGTTCCGTCCGCCAGGAACGGCATGTCCTCTTCGCGGACGATCTTGGCCACGATACCCTTGTTTCCGTGGCGGCCGGCCATCTTGTCGCCCACGCGCAGTTTGCGCTTCTTGGCGATGTAAACCTTGGCCAGCTTGATGATCCCGGCCGGCAGTTCGTCGCCCACCGTCAGGGTGAATTTCTCGCGGCGAAGGGCTCCCTGGAGGTCGTTTACCTTGATCTTGAAGTTGTGGATGAGCTCCGAGACGAGGAAGTTCTTGGCCTTGTCCGCCGTCCAGTTGGAGGTATTGAGATGTTCGTAGTCCTCGAGTGACTGGAGGATCTTGAGCGAGAATTTCGTTCCCTTGGGAATGATCACTTCGCCCAGGTCGTTGGTAACCCCTTGCGAGGTCTTTCCGTTGACGATCGAGAACAACTTTTCGAGCAGCGTGCCGCGCAACTTTTCAAACGAAGCGGCGTATTCGGCATCCAGGCGCTCCATTTCTTCCTTGTCGGCATTGCGGCGTTTCTTGTCCTTCACGGCGCGCGAGAACAGCTTTTTGCCGATCACCACTCCGTGCAGCGAAGGATTGGCCTTCAGGGAAGCGTCCTTGACGTCGCCGGCCTTGTCGCCGAAGATGGCGCGCAGGAGCTTTTCTTCCGGCGAAGGATCCGATTCGCCCTTCGGGGTGATCTTGCCGATGATGATGTCGCCCGGGTTGACTTCGGCCCCGATGCGGATCATACCGTTTTCATCGAGTTCCTTGGTAGCTTCCTCGGATACGTTCGGGATGTCGTTGGTCAGTTCCTCGGCACCCAGTTTGGTGTCGCGCACTTCCAACGGATATTCGTCGATGTGGATGGAGGTGAAGATGTCCTCCTTGACTACACGCTGCGAGATGACGATACCGTCCTCGTAGTTGTACCCCTTCCACGGCATGAAGGCCACCAGCAGGTTGCGTCCCAGGGCCAGTTCGCCGTTTTGCGTAGCGTAGCCCTCGCACAGTACCTGGCCTTTTTCCACCCGGTCGCCCTTGCGGACGATGGGTTTCAGGGTGATGTTGGTGGACTGGTTGGTCTTGCGGAATTTGATCAGATGATAGGTCTTCTCGTCCGGATCGAAGCTGACCAGACGCTGGTCGTCCGTGCGGTCGTAGCGGATGGTGATCTTGTCGGCATCCACGTAGACCACTTCGCCCGAGCCTTCGGCGTTCATCAGTACGCGGGAATCCTTGGCCACGCGGGCTTCCAGACCCGTGCCGACGATGGGGGCTTCGGGTTTGAGCAAGGGAACGGCCTGACGCATCATGTTCGATCCCATCAGGGCACGGTTGGCGTCGTCGTGTTCCAGGAACGGGATGAGCGATGCGGAGATCGAGGCGATCTGGTTCGGGGCAACGTCCATGTAGTCCACTTCGGTGCGGTCGGCGATGGGGAAGTCGCTCTCCTTGCGGGCCTTGACACGCTCCGGAAGGATGTTGCCCTGGTCGTCCACCTCGACGTTGGCCTGGGTGAAGATCTTGCCTTCTTCCGATTCGGCGCTCAGGTACACCGGTTCGTTCTCGAATTTCACCCGGCCGTTTTCCACTTCGTGGTACGGCGTCTGGATGAAGCCCATGTCGTCCACCTTGGCGTAAACGCACAGGGAGGAGATCAGACCGATGTTCGGACCTTCCGGCGTTTCGATCGGGCACAGACGTCCGTAGTGCGTGTAGTGTACGTCGCGCACCTCGAAACCGGCGCGCTCGCGCGACAGACCGCCGGGACCCAGGGCGGAGAGACGGCGCTTGTGCGTGATCTCGGCCAAGGGGTTGGTCTGGTCCATGAACTGCGAGAGCTGGTTGGTGCCGAAGAACGAATTGATCACCGAAGAAAGCGTCTTGGCATTGATCAGGTCGATCGGGGTGAACACCTCGTTGTCGCGCACGTTCATCCGCTCGCGGATGGTGCGGGCCATACGCGCCAGGCCGACGCCGAACTGGGCAGCCAGCTGTTCGCCTACGGTGCGTACGCGACGGTTGGACAGGTGGTCGATGTCGTCCACCTCGCTCTTGGAGTTGATCAGTTCGATCAGGTACTTCACGATGGTGATGATGTCCTCCTTGGTGAGCACCTGTACGGACAGCGGGGTGTCGAGCCCCAGTTTTTTGTTGATCCGGTAACGGCCTACATCGCCCAGCGAATAGCGGGTGTCCGAGAAGAACAGTTTTTCGATGATACCGCGTGCGGTCTCTTCATCCGGCGGCTCGGCGTTGCGCAACTGCCGGTATATGTGTTCGACGGCCTCCTTTTCGGAGTTGGTCGGGTCTTTCTGAAGGGTGTTGTAAATGATGGAGTATTCGGAGCTGGTGCTGTCTTCCTTGTGCAGGAGGATGGTCTTCACTCCGGCATCGACGATCTCGTCGATGTTTTCCTTTTCCAGGATGGTATCCCGGTCGAGGATCTGTTCGTTACGTTCGATGGATACGACCTCGCCGGTATCTTCGTCCACGAAGTCCTCCACCCAGGTTTTCAGTACGCGCGCAGCCAAACGGCGGCCGATGTACTTCTTGAGTCCCGTTTTGCTCACTTTCACCTCCTCGGCCAGATCGAAGATGTCGAGGATGTCCTTGTCGCGTTCGTAACCGATGGCACGCAGCAGGGTAGTGAGGGGGAGTTTCTTTTTCCGGTCGATGTAGGCGTACATCACGTTGTTGATGTCCGTGGCGAATTCCATCCACGACCCCTTGAAGGGGATGATGCGCGCCGAGTAAAGTTTGGTTCCGTTGGCGTGGAAAGACTGCCCGAAGAATACGCCGGGCGAACGGTGCAGCTGGGAAACGACGATGCGTTCGGCTCCGTTGATCACGAACGTGCCCGAAGGGGTCATGTACGGGATGGTTCCCAGGTACACGTCCTGCACGATGGTCTCGAAGTCCTCGTGATCCGGGTCGGTGCAGTACAGTTTCAAGCGGGCCTTCAGCGGTACGCTGTAGGTGAGTCCACGTTCGATGCACTCCTCGATGGAGTAGCGCGGCGGATCGACGAAATAGTCAATAAACTCCAGTACAAACTGGTTTCGCGTGTCTGTTATGGGGAAGTTCTCGCAGAAAGTCTTGTAGAGTCCTTCGTTTTTTCTTTCGTCAGATTTGGTTTCGAGTTGGAAGAAATCCCGGAACGATTTGATCTGGATGTCCAGAAAATCGGGATAGTCGACCGGATTCTTTACCGAAGCAAAGCTGACTCTGCTGGGGTTAACAGTCTGGGCCAATGGAATTTATTTTTAATTAAAAGAAAAATGAATAAAAGAGCAAAAGGGCTTAGGCCTCTAGAGGTTGAAAAACCGCTACGACCTAAGCCTTTTGCAAGGAAAGAAGTCGGTTATTTGACTTCTACCTGGGCGCCAACTTCTTCGAGGTGGCTCTTGATGTTCATAGCCTCGTCCTTGGGCAGGCCTTCCTTGATGGTGGAAGGAGCACCGTCTACCAATTCCTTGGCTTCCTTCAGACCGAGACCGGTGAGTTCCTTGACAGCCTTTACGACTTTCAGTTTCTCTGCACCAGCTTCCTTGAGGATCACGTCGAATTCGGTCTTCTCCTCGGCTGCAGCAGCACCAGCGCCGTCTCCGGCGGCTACTACTACGGCTGCGGCTGCGGGTTCGATGCCGTATTCTTCTTTGAGTATGTTGCCCAGTTCCTGAACATCTTTTACGCTCAGGTTCACCAGTTCTTCAGCGAGTTTTTTCAGATCTGCCATTTTGATTTTTTTGACTTAGTTAATAATGTGATAAATGCGTTTCGAGGGAATTATTCGGCGGATTCCGCTTTGGGTTCTTCGGCTGCGGCGGCCTCTGCATTTGCTTCGGCGGCTTCGCCTTTGTTCTCCAGGGCCGAGATCAGGCGGCGGATCGGAGACTGCAACAGGCCGATGATTTCGCCGATGAGTTCCTCGCGGGACTTGATGCTGGCCAGCGTACCCAACTGATCGTCGCCGACATAGATCTCGTTGTCGATCCATGCGCCTTTGAGCAGGGGACGCTCGGAGCTTTTACGGAAATCCTTGATAACCTTTCCGGGAACGTTGGCAGCTCCGTTGAAAAGCATCAGAGCGGTGTTTCCCTTCAGGGTTTCGGTCAGGTTCTGGAAATCCTTGTCGCAGGCTTCCATCGCCTTGGCCAAAAGCGTGTTCTTGACTACTTCCAGACGAACGCCGGCATTGAAGCAAGCGCGGCGCAGTTTGTCGGTGGCAGCAGCATTGAGGGTGGAAATATCGGCCAGATAGATCACGCCGTGACCGCCGAGTTCCTGAGTGATGGAGGCTATAACCTGCGATTTCTCTTCTCTTGTCATAATCTTATCATTCTAGGAGTTAGACGGTTTTCGGATCTACAGGTACTCCCGGGCCCATCGTGCTGGAGAGCGTAACGCTCTTCATGTAGACGCCCTTGGCGGAGGCCGGTTTCATCTTGTTCAGGGTGTGGAGCAACTCCAGGGCGTTCTCGGCGATTTTCGGCGCATCGAACGACACTTTGCCGATCGCAGCGTGAACGATCCCGTAACGGTCGACCTTGAAGTCGATCTTACCGGCTTTCACTTCCTTGACGGCTTTGCCCACTTCCATCGTTACGGTACCGGACTTGGGGTTCGGCATCAGGCCGCGGGGTCCCAGAATACGACCCAGAGGTCCCAACTTGCCCATTACGGCCGGTACGGTGATGATCACATCGACTTCGGCCCAGCCGCCTTTGATCTTGTCCAGGTATTCGTCCAGACCTACGTAGTCGGCACCGGCTTCGGTAGCTTCCGCTTCCTTGTCGGGGGTTACCAGCGCCAGTACGCGTACGCTTTTACCCGTACCGTTGGGCAGGGATACCACGCCGCGAACCATCTGGTTGGCCTTACGAGGGTCTACGCCCAGGCGAACGGCGATGTCCACCGAAGCGTCGAATTTGGTGGTCGAGGTTTCTTTTACCAGCGCACACGCTTCTTCCACGGTGTAGAGCTTGTTCTTCTCAAGCTTGGCTACAGCTACTTTCTGGTTCTTTGTCAGTTTTGCCATGATGCTTGATTAGGATTTTTTCAAAGGAGACTCTCCCTTGATGGTTATACCCATTGAACGAGCGGTACCGGCTACCATGGACATGGCACTCTCGATGGTGAACGCATTCAGGTCCGGCATCTTGTCGGCAGCGATTTCCTTGACCTGATCCCAGGTGATGGCGGCTACCTTTTTGCGGTTGGGCTCGCCGGAGGCCGACTTGATCTTGGCGGCTTCCATCAACTGAACGGCTACCGGGGTGGTCTTGATGACGAAGTCGAACGACTTGTCGGTGTACACGGTGATCTGCACAGGCAGGAGCTTACCCTGTTTGTCCTGGGTACGCGCATTGAACTGTTTGCAGAAATCCATGATGTTCACACCGGCCGAACCAAGCGCAGGACCGATTGGCGGGGAAGGATTGGCTGCTCCGCCCTTGCACTGCAATTTGATCTTTTTGAAGATTTCTTTTGCCATTTTGTTTTGACTGAAAATTGTTTCCGTCCTTTCGGGTCAAAAATTGGAAGCAAACCCTCCGGGACTATCTTTGGCGTAACATTTTCTTTTTTCCGTTTTCCACCGGGGGAGGTATGTTATACCTTCTCCACCTGGGAAAAATTCAACTCCAGCGGGGTTTTCCGGCCGAAGATCTTGACCTCGACCTTGAGTTTGCGTTTTTCGCTGTTCACTTCTTCCACCGTACCGTCGAACCCGTTGAACGGTCCGTCGACTACTTTGACCGCTTCGCCGACCACGAACGGGATAACCACCGATTCAGGCATGTCGGCCATCTCGTCGACCTTGCCCAGCATCCGGTTGACTTCGCTCTTGCGCAGCGGCACCGGATCGCCTCCGGGACGGTCGCTCAGAAAGCCCACTACACCGGGAATCCCTTGGAGCAGGTGAAGCATTTCACCGTCCAGGTTGGCTTCGATCATCACGTAGCCCGGGAAGAAAGGGCGTTCCTTGCTGACTTTCTTGCCGCCCGAAACCGAAAAGAACTTCTCCATCGGCACCATTACACCGGCCAGGTAGTCGTTCATGCCCAGCCGTGCGATTTCCTGCTCGATGTAGCTCTTTACCTTGAGTTCCTGGCCGCTGATAGCCCGCACCACGTACCACTTCTTGGTAGTTTCTGCCATTTTGCCCGTTGTTTTTTCCGGTTAGTTGAGAAGTCTGAATATTCCCTGGATGGCGTTGTTGAACAGGAAGTCCACCGCAGCGGTAGCACCGGCCAGGATCAGCGTGGCGATGGCTACGATCCAAGTCTGCTTTTGCGCTTCTTCCCACGTGGGCCAAGTAACTTTTCCCCCGAACAATTCGTTCCAGGAATCCTTGATGTATTGGATAAGACCTTTCATAGGTTCTATGTGTGTTTCTGTGAAAGCCCCGCACCGCTCGTTCTTCCTCGATGCGGCAAAGGCACACTTATTTCGCTATCACTCTATCAATCAAATATTTGACTTTGATAATGAGTGATATACGAGCAAAATGAGCCTTTTCCAAGGCGGATGCAAATATACGAACTTTTTTTTAAGTTGTTCGGCTGGAGTGAAAAACTTTTTTTCGCCGTTTTTTTCCGCTCCGGCAGGGGAGGTTTTTAGTTTTTGTTTCCGAGTTTGTCGGGGTGGAAAAAAAAACGCCGCGCGAAAGTGCGGCGGAGGATTTGGAAAGGACGAAAGATTTCGCGTCCTGTTTCTGTGGCACAGGCGGAGAGGCTCGAACTCCCGACACCTGGTTTTGGAGACCAGTGCTCTACCAACTGAGCTACGCCTGTAAAGTGGTTGCGAAATTAGACATTATTTTTTTCCCGTGCAAGATTTTTTGCCCCTTCCGCATTTTTTTTCAAGGCATGCCGTTCCCGGTGGCCTTTGAGCCAGATCTGGTAGGAATTGACGATGTTTTGCCAGAGGACATACGAAGCCGGCCCGACCGAAGCGATGGGGTTGAGGTAGGATTGCGCCATCCAGATAGCCAGGATCGTGTTTTTCTGCCCCATGGCCTGCCCGGTGGCGATGCGGTCGCCCCAGCGGGAGCCCAAGGCTTTCCCGCCCTTGAACTGTGCCAGGCACACTCCCAAAGCCAGCAGGGCGATGACCGTTTCGGTGCGGTAGTCCGGATCGGGCTGTTCGATCAGAAAACGGACCGTACGTCCGGTAATGCTGGTGAGCGACAAGGCCCATATATAAAAGGTGAGGTAGCTCTTTGCGGCGACGGCTTTGTGAACTTTTGGGGCGAGCCAGCGCAGTCCCCAGGCAACGGCCAGCGGGAGGACCAGCATCGGGGCGAGTTGGCGGCATACATATAAAAAGGTTTGGGCAAAGGTGAGGCCTTCCTGTTTTCCCAGCAGGGCGAATACCGCCGGAGCAAGCACAGCCATACCGACGTTGCTTATCAAGGTGTAGGTGGCCATGAAGCCGGTGTTGCCCCCCAGCATGCCGGTAATGACCGTTGCAGCCATGGCAGTGGGGGCCAGTACGCACATGAAGACTCCTTCGGCTACCGTTACGTTCAGAAAGGCCAGCGCGTAATACAAGGCCAGCCCTCCCCCTATCTGGATGAGCAGCAAGACGGCGTGCAGGCGGTGCAGGCGCACGTCACGCGGAGACAGGCGGCAGAACGTCAGAAAGAGCATCGCGAAGATGAAATACGGGATGGCGGCGGCGATCTGCGAGAAGAAACCGTAGAACACTCCGCCTATCAGCATGGCCAGCGGCAGGATAAGGCTTTTGACGGATTGCGACATGGTGTGTTTTCTTCAGAGAGATTTTTTTCGGGAAGAACAGTGCAAAGGAACGACATTAATTAAAAACGGCAAGGGGTTTTTCTTTGCTTTGGCTTTCCCGGAAGAGAAAACGATATGTGTTTTCTGCTTCTCCGGGGAAAGGCAGGGTAGGGGCGCTTGTTGTAAAGTTGTATGAGTGCTGAAGTAGAAGGTGGAACGGAGTTTTGGCTTATAATCGTCCGTAGTCGTCCCAGCAGCCATAGAGCAGACCTCGCCGGGTGTTTTCCATGAATTTTTCCAGGCGGCTTCTGTACAGTTTCGGTTGGTGCTTTTTTATCTGGATGGTATCTATCCGCACACGTTTGTACAATTCGGGCAGGCGGCAGAAATGTTCCCATACGACGGGGTCGGACTGTAATTCCTGCAAAAGGTCGGGGTCTATCGAGAAGCCTTTGTCCGACATATCCGGGAGGGCGGCTCTTCCGTCGTCTGTCATTCGGCCCAGTCGTTCCATCCTTCGGCATCGCTCTTTGTTCAGTTCGGACCATTTGCTGCGGGGGCGTCGCGGGCAGAATCTTTGGAGGGTTGTGCCATCGGGCATTTTCTTGGTGGTGCTGTCTATCCAGCCGAAACACAAGGCTTCTTCCACGGCATCGAGATACCAGAAGGTGTTGTCGTCTGTTGGCCTTCCTCGCTTGACGGCGATCCAGCATTCGGTCTGTTTGCGGTGGTTTTGTTCCAACCACTCGCGCCATTCGGATCTTGATTTGATTGTCGGTAGAGTGTGCGGGATCATATCGTTCTCTCGGATAGTTGGGGGCGTTGGGTAAATATGGATGGGATAAAGGTATCAAAAAGAGAAAGGATTGTTGGCGTCTTTGTGCGAAAACTTTGTTTTCCTCCACGTCCGCTGCACTCGCCTTTCGCTGCATTTGGATAATGCAGGATGCGGCTCGGCACCGGCTCGGCGCGAAAACTTCGTTTTCCTCCACGTCCGCTGCGCTCGCCTTTCGCTGCATTTGGATAATGCAGGATGCGGCTCGGCACCGGCTCGGCGCGAAAACTTCGTTTTCCTCCACGTCCGCTGCGCTCGCCTTTCGCTGCATTTGGATAATGCAGGATGCGGCTCGGCACCGGCTCGGCGCGAAAACTTCGTTTTTCTCCACGTCCGCTGCACTCGCCTTTCACTACATTTTCATAATGTAGGATGCGGCTCGGCACTGGCAAATTCGAAAACCTTGTTTTCGATTTGCCGCTGCACTCGCCTTTTCACTATATTTGTCCAAAGGAGTTTGGCCAGACGATGCGGATCGAGGATTTTACCCAGTACCTGTTGTGGGAGAAGAAGTATTCTCCCCATACGGTGGAGGCTTACGGGACGGACCTTTCGGAGTTCGAGGGTTTTCTCGTTTCGATGCAGGCTCCGACCGAGGATGTGTCGATCGATTTCCAGGCGGTGCGCGCCTGGGTGGTTCATCTGATGGAACAGGATTATACGCCTTCCTCGGTCAATCGCAAGATCAGTGCCCTGCGTTCGTATTTCAAGTATTTGTTGCGTCGGGGGGCGATCCGGGTTTCTCCGATGATGCGCCAGGGCAATCTGAAGGAGCCTTACCGTACGACGGTGCCGTATTCGGCGGTGGAAATGCAGCATTTGCTCGATCCGGACCTCTACCGAGACGATCCGGACGGGGACCGGGACCGGATGATCGTCGAACTTTTTTACGGTTGCGGGCTGCGCTGCTCGGAACTTTGCGATGTGCGCCTGGGCGATGTGGATTTCCGGCGGGCGATGCTGCGGGTGCGCGGCAAGGGGAGTAAGGAGCGTTTTGTCCCGATGCATCCCCGTCTTTGCGAGGCGCTTCGGGAATACCTCGGGGCGTTTTCGGATGGGGAGAATGTGAAGGGAACCCTTTTGTTTGCTAAAAAAGGCAAAAAAATGTCGCCGACCCTTGTGTATCGGATAATAAATAAGTATCTTGGTCTTGTGACAGTCAAGCAGAAGAAAAGTCCCCATGTGCTCCGTCATACCTTCGCTACGCATCTGCTGGAAGCGGGGGCGGATATTTCCTCGGTCAAGGAGTTGCTGGGGCATTCTTCGCTGGCTTCCACGCAGGTTTATGCCCATACGACGCTGGGAAAACTAAAATCAGTGTATAACCAAGCCCATCCCCGCGGGGACGAGCATTCCTAAAAGGGAAGGGCGCAAAACGTTACCGTCATGAAAGTACTTACGCAAGCCATCCATTTCAAAGCGGATGTGAAACTGTTGGAGTTCATTCAAAAGAAACTCGACAAGCTGGAACTTTTCTACGACCGTGTGATCGATGCCGAGGTGTATCTGCATCTGCTCAACACATCCGACAAGGAGAATAAAATGATAGAACTCAAACTCCGGGTGCCCGGCGAGACGTTTATGGTAAAGAAACAGGCGACGACTTTCGAGGAGTGCATCGACCTGTGCGCCGATTCGATGCGCCGCAAGCTGCGCGCCAAAAATGCGGCTAAATAAGGATAAAACGATTTCTTTTGCAAGGCGTGCGGAGCATCCGCACGCCTTGCGTTTTTTCTATCCGAGGGGCGGGTGCAAAAAAATTGTTTTCAAGATGAAAAAAAATCCGCAGGCTATTTGGATAAATGATAAAACTTCCTACCTTTGCGCTCTGATATGAGGCGGGTTTTCCCCCAGGGGGTGCCGTCGCGTTTCGAATGCCGATATAGCTCAGTGGTAGAGCGCATCCTTGGTAAGGATGAGGTCACGGGTTCAAGTCCCGTTATTGGCTCAAAAAGGGGAATCCTTCAAAGCGGATTAAGGCTTGGAAAGGCCCGATATTCACTGAACAGAAAACAAGTAATAAACATTTCGCAAAATGGCAAAAGAAACTTTCAAACGTGACAAACCGCATTTGAACATCGGTACCATCGGTCACGTGGACCACGGTAAAACGACTCTTACCGCTGCTATCACCAAGGTTCTGGCCGACAAGGGTCTTTCCGAGGTAAAAGCATTCGACCAGATCGACGCTGCTCCTGAAGAAAAAGAGCGCGGTATCACCATCAACACCGCTCACGTAGAGTATCAGACCAACAAGCGTCACTATGCTCACGTAGACTGCCCGGGACACGCCGACTATGTGAAGAACATGGTAACGGGTGCCGCTCAGATGGACGGTGCCATCCTGGTAGTAGCTGCTACCGACGGCCCGATGCCTCAGACCCGTGAGCACATCCTGCTCGCCCGTCAGGTAGGCGTTCCCCGTATCGTCGTATTCCTGAACAAGGTGGACATGGTGGACGACCCCGAACTGCTCGAACTGGTAGAAATGGAGGTTCGCGACCTGCTGAACCTGTACCAGTACGACGGAGACAACACCCCGATCATCAAGGGTTCGGCTCTCGGCGCCCTCAATGGTGAAGCAAAATGGGTGAAGACCGTAGAGGAACTGATGGATGCTGTCGACGAGTGGATCGAAGAGCCGGTTCGCGACAAGGACAAACCGTTCCTGATGCCGATCGAAGACGTGTTCTCGATCACCGGTCGTGGTACGGTGGCTACCGGTCGTATCGAAACGGGTGTGGCCAAAGTAGGCGACCCGGTGGAAATCATCGGTATGGCTGCTGAAAAACTGACTTCGACCATCACCGGTGTGGAAATGTTCCGCAAGCTGCTCGACGAGGGCGAGGCTGGCGACAACGTAGGTCTGCTGCTGCGCGGTATCGACAAGAACCAGATCCGTCGCGGTATGGTAGTCTGCGCTCCGAAGTCCGTAACTCCGCACAAGAAATTCCAGGGCGAGGTGTACATCCTGTCCAAGGAAGAAGGCGGACGTCACACTCCGTTCCACAACAAGTATCGGCCGCAGTTCTACGTTCGTACCACGGACGTAACCGGTGAGATCACCCTGCCGGAAGGCGTAGAGATGGTAATGCCGGGCGACAACCTGACCATCACGGTGGAACTCCTTCAGCCCATCGCACTGAACCAGGGTCTGCGTTTCGCTATCCGCGAAGGCGGTCGTACGGTAGGTGCCGGCCAGGTAACCAAGATTCTCGACTAATCTCTGTCAAGGATTTCGATATGGCTCCGCGCCCGAAAGGGCGCGGAGCTTTTTTATGCCCGCTTTTTCGGGTTGCGTGCAAAAATCGTATCTTTGCTTTTTGGCAATCCTTTTGCCATGTGAAGATGGAAAGACGAGGACCTTTGGAATTGATGGCGCCTGCCGGCGATGGAGAATCGTTGCAGGCGGCACTGGATGCCGGTGCAGATTCGGTGTATTTCGGTGTCGGACAGTTCAATATGCGTGCCCGCGCCACGGTCAATTTCACGGCGGAGGATTTGGGTGAAGTGGTGCGGCGTTGCCGGGAGCGGGGCGTCCGCTCGTATCTGGCGGTCAATACCATCGTGTACGATCACGACCTGGAAGCCATCGAAGACCTGCTCGACAAGGCGCTCCAAGCCGGGGTGAGTGCGGTCATCGCATCGGATATTTCCGTGATCCTGGCTGCGCGGGCAAGGGGGTTGGAGGTGCATATCTCCACCCAACAGAACATCTCGAACATCCGGGCCGTAGAGTTTTTCTCGGCCTATGCCGATACGATGGTGTTGGCGCGCGAACTCAGCCTGACGCAGGTCAAGGAGATCTGCCGGCAGATCGACCAGCGGGGGATCAAGGGCCCTTCCGGACGGAAAGTGGAGGTCGAGATTTTCGGGCATGGGGCGCTTTGCATGGCTATTTCCGGGAAGTGCTACCTCAGTCTGCATGCCCACAATTCCTCGGCCAACCGCGGGGCTTGCCGCCAGGATTGCCGCCGGGCGTATGTGGTTCGGGACAAGGAGACGGGGTACGAGCTGGAAGTGGGCGATCCGTACATCATGTCGCCCAAGGACTTGTGTACCATCGGGTTGTTGGACCGGATCGTCGATGCCGGGGCGAGGATTCTCAAGATCGAAGGCCGCGGCCGTTCGCCCGAATACGTCCAGACGGTGGTTTCGGTTTACCGGGAGGCGATCGACGCCTGTGCCCGGGGGGAATACTCGGCGGAGAAGGTGCCCGGATGGGAGGAGCGCTTGCGCGAGGTGTACAACCGGGGCTTCTGGGAGGGATACTACCTGGGGCGTCGGATGGGGCAGTGGAGCGGGTATCCCGGTTCGCATGCCACCCGTCGGAAAGTGTACGTAGGGCGGGGTTTGCATTACTATCCCAAGCCGGGGGTGGGCGAGATTCTGGTCGAGGCGGCGGAGTTGCACCGGGGGGACGAACTCCTCATTACGGGTCCTACCACGGGGGTGAAGACTTTCGCGCTGGGCGATTTCATGGTCGATGACCGTCCGGCGACCCGGGCGGGGAAAGGCGACCACGTAACCTTGCCGCTGGATTTCAAATTGCGTACGGCCGACAAGGTGTACAAGGTCGAGGCTACCGAGTATGCCGACGGAGGAAAACCCGAAGGGAAACCTTGACCTGGGAGCGATGGCTGCGGTGGTGGTAACGCTTCAACGGGACAAGTGCATCGGGTGCGGGTATTGTACCGATGTGGCCGGGGAGTATTTCTCGATGGATCCTTCCGACGGGAAATGCCTCTTGAGAGGTGCTGCGATGAAAAAAGGATTTTACACCCTCCGCTGTACCGATCCGCTGGCCGAGACGCCGTGCCGCAGCGCGCAGGAGTCCTGCCCGGCCGGAGCGATTCGGGTGGCGGCAGGAGGAGGAAGAAGCGAATAAAAGAAATATCCTTGTAAATGTGTATTTTACGAGGTTTTATACGAGTATAGAGGATGAATTGTAAGGAATGTACCAAGCGTCGTTGCCCTTCTTTCGGGTCGTCCGAAAAGTGCAACGTATGTCTATATACGGGCGGTGATTACCTGGAGGTGCGGGATTGGCTGGCGGACGTGGCTCAGCTCCAGGCGGGCGAGGCGTTCGACTGCGTGGAAGTGCGCTTCAAGAACGGCCGCAAGGGTTTTTATCGCAATGTCAATCGTTTGCCCTTGTCTCCGGGCGACATCGTGGCGGTGGAGTCCAGTCCGGGGCATGACATCGGCTGTGTGATGCTCACCGGGCAGTTGGCCCGCATGCAGATGCGGCGCAAGAAGGAAGACCCTTCCAGTCCCGAGCTGCGGAAAGTGTACCGTTTGGCCACCCAGAAGGATATCGACGTGTGGCAGACGGCTATTGCGCGGGAGCAAAAGACGCTGGTGCGCACCCGCGAGATTTGCGACAACCTGGGGCTGGTGATGAAGTTGAGCGATGTCGAGTACCAGGGAGACAACCTGAAGGCGACGTTTTACTATACGGCCGAGGGGCGGGTGGATTTCCGCCAGTTGATCAAGGAACTGGCCAGCGCTTTCGGCGTGCGGATCGAGATGCGTCAGATCGGTCTGCGTCAGGAGGCAGCCCGGGTGGGCGGCATCGGCTCCTGCGGGCGGGAGTTATGTTGCACCACGTGGTTGACGGATTTCCGTTCGGTCAATACTTCGGCGGCACGCACCCAGCGCCTTTCGCTCAACCCGCAGAAATTGGCCGGGCAGTGCGGAAAACTCAAGTGCTGCCTGAATTTCGAGTTGGATGTTTACGTCGATGCCTTGAAAGGGTTCCCGCCTACCGATGCCGTTTTGCGCACGGAGAAAGGTGTGGCCCATTTCCAGAAGATGGATGTGTTCAAGGGCATTTATTGGTATGCATACGATTTCGAAGCGATGAACTGGATCGGTCTGCACGTGGATGCGGTTGCCGAGATCCAGCAGGCCAACCGCCGGGGCGAGAAACCCGAGTCGCTCGAAATGTACGTCGAGGAGCCGGAGCGTCCCCGCAGCGGAAGCCGCCGGGAGGAGACATCCGAACTCCAGGCGGTCGAGGAAGGGGAGATCACCCGTTTCGACAAAGTATCTTCCCGCCGGTCGCGCCGCCGGGGAGACCGCCGTCGGGAGGATCGCGGCCGGGGGGCGGCTTCCGAAGCGAAAAACGGCGCGGAAGAGGTCCCTGCCGGGGAACAAAAAGCGGAGAAAGCGTCCGCCACAGGAGAGGCTTCGCAGGGAGAACGCCCTGCCCGCCGGGGCGATCGCCGTCGGGGTCGGGATGGACGTCCCGACGACAATAACCGCAAGGCGGGCGATGCTGCCCGCGCGGAGAATCCTTCGGCTATCCAGCAGCCGGCCCGGACCGAGGAAAATGCCTCCTCCGGCGCATCTCGGGCGGAAGGTTCGGCGGCGGAAGGCGAAAGAGCTCCGGAGGGAGACCGCCCGGCTGCTTCGTCCGGTCAGCGACGAGGGAACAACCGCCGCGGGCGGGGCCGCGACTCCCGCCGGGATGGAGGCAACCGTCCGGAACGTACTCCGAACTCGGTATCGGCCGAGAATGTTTCGGCTGGGGATCGTCCTTCGGAGCGCACGTCCGAAAGATCGGGGGGTGCTGCCGGAACCACAGGACAGGCATCCGGCGAACGTCCGCAGGGAGGCGGCGCGGCAGAACCTGCATCTCAAGGTCGGGATGGCCGACGGGGACGTGGTCGGGACGGTCGTCGGCGCGGCAATCGCCGTCCGGGTGGCCCGGCAGCCGGTGGAGAAAACAACGCTTCAGGGCGCCCGCAGGAATAAATGAGACGGAGGGGATTCATCGGACTGGGCTTGTGCGTGGCGGCAGGGATGTCGGCGTGCACGGGCGATGCGTTTTACCGGCGGGTAGAGACGCTTTCGGACGATCAGTGGGTGCGGGGGCACGCTTGTACCTTTGCGGTGGAGGCAGTCGATACCGTTACCCGCTACGATGTGTATGTGGATTTGCGAACCTCCGACGGGTATCCCTGGCGGGAGATTTATCTCATCGGTCAGGTGTGCGACACGGCGCAGTCGGTCTTGCAATGCGATACGCTGCGCTGCGAGTTGTTCGATACGAAGGGGGAGGCAACCGGACACGGTTTGTCCAACGTCAAGGAAAACGGTGTCCTGTGGCTGCGGGATTTCCGTTTCCCCGCGCCGGGGCGTTACGGTTTTTCGGTGCGGCACGGGATGCGCAACGTCGAACTTCAGGGGGTGAGCAGCGTAGGGATCAGAATACAACTGTCAGAAATCCAATAACAGACGATGGATAAACACAAGAAAGGAAAGAAAAACAGCGGGTCGGATGCCCGTTTGAAACTCTTCAAGAAGATCCTTTGGGGAGGTCTTGCCGCAGGGATCGTCTTGGCTGTTTTGCTGTTTTTCCTGATCTACAAAGGAGTCTTCGGCGAGTTGCCGACCTTCGAGGACATCGAGAATCCCGAGTCGAGCGTAGCTACGGAGATCATCTCGGCCGATGGGGAGACCATCGGGAAGATCTGGAAGAACGAAAACCGTTCGCCGGTCAAGTTCGAGGAACTTTCTCCCTATCTGGTCGATGCGTTGATCGCGACCGAGGACGAGCGTTTCCGCAAGCATTCGGGCATCGACGTGCGCTCGACGGTGCGCGCGGTCGTTTTCCTGGGACGTCGGGGCGGTGCCAGCACGCTCACCCAGCAGCTGGCCAAACAGCTCTTTACCAAAAACGCTTCGCAGAATAAGGTAGAGCGCGTCATCCAGAAATTCCAGGAATGGTTCATCGCCGCGCAGCTCGAACGCAGCTATACCAAGGATGAGATCATCACGATGTATTTCAATACGTACGATTTTCTCTACAATGCGTACGGGATCAAAAACGCCTCGCTCACCTATTTCAACAAACTGCCTTCGGAACTAACCATCGAGGAGGCGGCTACGCTCGTGGGGATGGCCAAGAACCCCATCCTGTACAACCCGATCCGCCACCCGGAAAACTCCCTGGCGCGGCGCAACACGGTCCTGGGACAGATGAAGCGCAACGGCATGCTTACCGCGCAGCAGGTGGATTCGCTCCGTGCGCTCCCGCTCCAGACCGACTTCCGGATGCAGACCCATACGCAGGGCATCGCGCAGTATTTCCGCGAATACATCCGCGAGATCGTCCCCGAATACCTCGAAAATGTCCGCAAGCCGGACGGAAGTCCGTATTCCCTTTCCCGGGACGGGCTGCGGATCTACACCACGCTCGATTCCCGGATGCAGCGCTATGCCGAAGAAGCGGTAAACGAGCACCTGTCCAACCTCCAGAAAGTGTTCGACTATGGGCAGCAGGCCAACCCCATGCGGCCGTTTTACCACATCACCCGCGCCCAGGCCGATGCCATCATGAATGCGGCCGTCAAACGCAGCGACCGTTACCGTGCTCTCAAGGCGCAGGGTGCTTCCGAAGCCGAAATCCGCCAGAGCTTCCAGACGAAGGAAAAGATGACCGTCTTCTGTTGGGAAAACGGCCGTCCCTCTACCCGGGAAGTGGAAATGACGCCGATGGATTCCATCCGGTATTACAAGAGTTTCCTCAATGCCGGTTTCCTGGCGGTAGAACCTCAGACCGGGTATGTGAAAGCCTGGGTGGGAGGCATCAACTACCGGTATTTCCAGTACGACCATGTGGTGAAGGCGCGCCGGCAGACGGGGTCCATCTTCAAACCGTTCGTCTATGCTACGGCCATCGACCAGCAGAAACTCTCGCCCTGTTACGAGTACATCGACCAGCCGGTTACCTTCCCGGCCGACGAGTGGGGCATCGCGCAGGACTGGTCGCCGCGCAACTCGAACAACCAGTACGACTACGTCCCCTATACCCTCAAGAAAGGCTTGGCCATGTCGAAGAACTCCATTACGGCCGCCATCGTCAAAGGTCTGGGCACCACCGAGCCGATCATCGCCCTGGCGCACAAGCTGGGGATTACTTCCGAGATCGACACCGGCCCTTCGATGTGCCTGGGCACGGCCGATATTTCGCTTTACGAGATGATCGGGGCTTTCGCCACCTTTGCCAACAAGGGCAGCTATATCCGTCCCATCCTCATTACCCGCATCGAGGACAACAACGGGGTGGTGCTGTATCAGGATGCGACCCCTTCCCGGGCGGTGATGAGCGAGGAATCGTCCTACGCCATTCTCAAACTGCTGGAAGGCGTTACCGAAAACGGAACGGGTGCCCGCTTGCGTTTTTCGTGGGACAACCCCTCGTATCGCGGACCCGACCCGGACCACACGATGTACGTTACGGGTTATCCTTGGAAATTCGACAACCCCATCGCCGGAAAAACCGGTACTTCGCAGAACCAGTCGGACGGTTGGTTCATCGGCATGGTGCCCAATCTGGCCGCCGGTGCCTGGGTGGGCTGCGAGGACCGCGCGGCGCATTTCCGTTCGATGACCTACGGACAGGGCGCTTCGTCGGCCATGCCGATCTGGGCCGTCTTTATGAAGAAATGTTACGCCGATCCTTCGCTCGGGGTGTCGAAAGGCGAATTTGAAGCACCTTCTACGCCGATGACCATCGATCTCTCCTGCGAACATCGCGTTGCGCCGGTCGCACCGATAAGCGAGGAGGAGGACATCGAGGAGACCGTTTCCGAGCAGACGTATTCCGCTACGCCCGATCGGTACCGTCAGCAGGAAGAAGAGGAGGAGATCGTTTTCTAAAGAAAAAAAGTTGCGCACCATGCAAAGCCGGGAAGCACTCATTCCTTACTTCTTTTCCTCGGAACATCCCTTTGCCCAAGCCCTGGTGTCCGCCTGCCGGTATCCGTGGGAGATCGTCCCGCGCCTGGGCGAAGTGTTCGCGACCGAAAGCCTGGCAGGACTGCCGCTCAAGCGGACGGCCTACAACATCTGGGTCGAAGAGGGCGGAGAAGTGGAGGACGGCGCCTCGATCGAAGGACGGATTGTGGTGGGGCGGGGCAGCGTCGTACGGCGCAATTCCGTCGTGCGGGGCGATGTCGTCCTGGGGCGCGGATGCCTGCTCGGACATTTTACCGAGGTGAAAAATGCCCTGCTGTACGACGGGGTACAACTGCCGCATCTGTCCTATGTGGGCGATTCGGTACTCGGGACAGGGGCGCATTTGGGCGCGGGTGCCAAGATCTCCAATTTCCGCTCGCTGCCCGGGGAGATACACCTGGACTTTTCGGACGGGCGGCTGGTTTTGCCGGGCGAGAAATTCGGCGCGGTGCTGGGCGATGGGGTCGAAGTGGGGTGCAATGCCGTGCTTTGTCCCGGGAGTGTCCTCGGGCCGCGGTGCGTAGTGTATCCCTTGGTCGGTTTCCGGGGGACGGCCGAGGCGGGGACGATCGTCAAGGGCGCGGGCCGCGAGCAGCGCGTTCCCCGCAGGTGAGGCGGGAAAAACGGGAAGATTGCAATCCGAAATAATGAAAAGGAAGTCATGACGAAACTCAGTGTAAACATCAACAAAGTGGCCACTCTGCGCAATGCGCGCGGAGGGAATGTCCCCGATGTGGTTCGGGTGGCGGCCGACTGCCAGCGTTTCGGCGGAGAGGGCATCACGGTGCATCCCCGTCCCGACCAGCGCCATATCACGCACAAGGATGTGTTCGACCTCTTGCCGGTGATCACCACCGAATACAACATCGAGGGCAACCCTACCGACGAATTCATCGACCTGGTTACCCGGGCCGTTCCCACGCAGGTAACGCTCGTGCCGGATGCGCCGACCAACCTCACGTCCAACGCCGGTTGGGATACCCAGGCTCATACTGCCTTCCTCAAGGACGTTACCGCGCGTTTTCACCGCGCCGGCATCCGCGTGTCGATCTTTGTCGATCCGCTCGAAGCGATGGTGGACGGCGCTCGCGAGGCGGGAGCCGACCGCGTAGAACTCTATACCGAGCGTTTTGCCCGGCTGTATGCCCAGGGGCATCCCGAGGCGGTCGAACCGTACGTGCAGGCTGCGCAATACGCCCGCTCGCTCGGCTTGGGGGTCAATGCGGGGCACGACCTTTCGCTGGACAACATCGAGTATTTCATCCGTCGGATCCCTTTTACCGACGAGGTGTCCATCGGCCATGCCTTGATCAGCGAGGCTTTGTATCTGGGGCTTGAAAATACCATCGGGGCCTACCGCAACAAGATCCGTCGCGCGGTGGAGGGTGCCCGGTAATCTTCGGGCGGGAAGCCCGGAGTGTTCGATGCGGTCCTTCATCCGAAAGATGAAGGACCGCATCGTTTGTTTTTCGCCTCGGGGTGAGTCGGGGAGGAGGGGATTCCCTTGGGAAAAAGAGCGGGGAAAGGTTCTCCGAAAGCGCACGCTTCTCCGAAGCGATTTTTGCGATAAAGGACTAAAAGCGAGCGGGAAAAGATTTGTTTTTTCGGATAAAAATCCTACCTTTGCAACCCGTTATTATCCGGTGCGGAAGCCTGTCTCGTTTTGCGAGGGTAAGGGTTTCTGCGTCAGGGTTTTGTGGTCTGTATGAAGGGAGTTTGTCCCGGGGGATGGCTCGGCAAAACGGGAGAAAACGCGGCGGGACGGCGGAGGTTTTTCGCGGGAAAACCCTCGGAATCGTTCCGGGAAAAGGAGAAAAAAAGACATTAACATAAATAATTTTTTAAGAGCAAAAACAAATGCCAACCATTCAACAGTTAGTAAGAAAAGGAAGAGCCGTACTCGCCAAGAAGAGTAAATCGGCTGCTTTGGATTCCTGCCCCCAGCGTCGCGGCGTGTGCACGCGTGTTTACACCACTACGCCTAAAAAGCCTAACTCGGCTATGCGTAAGGTGGCCCGTGTGCGCCTGACCAACGGAAACGAGGTCAATGCCTACATCGGCGGAGAGGGACACAACCTCCAAGAGCACTCGATAGTATTGGTACGCGGCGGAAGGGTTAAGGATTTGCCCGGTGTGCGTTATCACATCGTGCGCGGTGCGCTGGATACGGCCGGTGTGAACGGTCGCAAGCAGCGTCGTTCCAAGTACGGCGCCAAACGTCCCAAAGACGGGCAGGCAGCCGGAAAATCCGGGAAGAAGTAATCCCTAACCGTTCAACACATTAAAAATTCGATGAAAAAATGAGAAAGACAAGAGCTAAAAAAAGAGTTCTTCTTCCCGATCCGAAGTTCAACGATACGCTGGTAACGCGTTTTGTGAACAACCTGATGTGGGACGGCAAAAAGAGCGTAGCGTTCGAGGTGTTCTACCAGGCGCTCGATATCGTGGGTGAAAAGTCGAAAGACAGCGAGAAGACCCCGCTGGAAATCTGGAAAGATGCCCTGACCAACATCATGCCGCACGTGGAAGTTCGTTCGCGTCGTGTGGGAGGTGCTACCTTCCAGATCCCGATGCAGATCCGTCCGGATCGCAAGGTGTCGATGGCCATCAAATGGTTGATCAAGTATGCCCGCCTGCGCAACGAGAAATCCATGGCGCAGAAACTGGCTGCCGAAATCCTGGCCGCTTCCAAGGAGGAAGGCGCTGCCGTGAAGAAACGTATGGATACGCACAAGATGGCCGAGGCCAACAAGGCGTTCTCGCACTTCAGATTCTAAACTACCGAGAGAAAAATGGCAAAAAGAGACTTACATTTTACCCGCAATATCGGTATCATGGCGCACATCGATGCCGGAAAAACGACCACCAGCGAGCGTATCCTCTACTACACGGGTATTACCCACAAGATAGGCGAGGTGCACGACGGTGCCGCTACGATGGACTGGATGGCGCAGGAGCAGGAACGCGGTATCACCATTACTTCGGCGGCTACCACCGTGTTCTGGAACTACCCGACCCACCAGGGACAGGCGCTTCCCGATACCAAGAAATACAAAATCAACCTGATCGACACTCCGGGGCACGTGGACTTCACGGTGGAGGTAGAGCGTTCGCTCCGTATTCTGGACGGTGCGGTAGCCCTGTTCTGTGCCGTGGGCGGCGTAGAACCCCAGTCGGAGACCGTTTGGCGTCAGGCTACCAAATACAATGTTCCCCGTATCGGTTTCGTCAATAAGATGGACCGCAGCGGTGCGGACTTCTTCAATGTCGTTCGGCAGGTCAAGGAGCGCCTGGGTGCCAACCCGGTGCCGCTGCAGGTGCCCATCGGCTCGGAAGCCGACTTCAAGGGCGTAGTCGATCTGCTGACCATGGAAGGGATCATCTGGAACGAGGAAGACAAGGGTATGACCTATCAGGTAGTTCCCATTCCGGAGGAGTTGAAGGATGAATGCGCCAAGTGGCGTCAGCACCTGCTGGAGTCCGTTGCCGAGACTTCGGAGGAACTGATGGAGAAATTCTTTACCGACCCGGATTCCATCACCAAGGAAGAACTTCTGGTGGCTATCCGCAAGGCGACGATCGCCATGGACATCACCCCGATGCTGTGCGGTTCGTCGTTCAAGAACAAGGGCGTACAGAAACTGCTGGACTATGTGATCGCCTTCCTGCCTTCTCCGGCCGATGTGGAAGCCATCAAGGGCGTAAACCCCAAGACCGACGAGGAAGTGGTCCGTCAGCCGGATGTGGACGAGCCGATGGCTGCCCTGGCGTTCAAGATCGCTACCGACCCGTTCGTTGGCCGTCTGTGCTTCTTCCGCATGTATTCCGGAAAACTCGACGCCGGTTCGTACGTGTACAACCCGCGTACCGACAAGAAAGAGCGTATCTCGCGCATCTTCCAGATGCACTCCAAGGAGCAGAAACCGATCGAGTCCATCGAAGCCGGCGATATCGGCGCAGGTGTAGGGTTCAAGGACATCCGTACGGGCGATACGCTGTGCGACGAGAAGAACCCGATCGTGCTGGAGTCGATGACTTTCCCCGAGCCGGTGATCGGTATTTCGATCGAACCCAAGACGCAGGCCGACCTGGACAAACTGGGTGTGGGTCTGGCCAAGTTGGCCGAGGAAGACCCGACATTCCGCGTACATACGGACGAGGATTCGGGTCAGACGATCATCTCGGGGATGGGTGAGTTGCACCTGGAGATTATCGTAGACCGCCTCAAACGCGAATTCAACGTCGAGGTGAACGAAGGTCAGCCGCAGGTGGCCTACAAGGAGGCGCTCACCGGCACCGTCGAGCACCGCGAGGTGTACAAGAAACAGACGGGTGGCCGCGGTAAGTTCGCCGATGTGATCTTCCGCATGGAACCCAACACCGAAGGCAAGACCGGTCTGGAATTTGTTTCCGAGATCAAGGGCGGTAACATTCCGAAGGAATTCATCCCCTCGATCGAAAAGGGATTCAAGGAGGCGATCGAAGCCGGACCGTTGGCCGGTTACGAGTTGCAGGGTATGAAGATCACCGTGCTGGATGGTTCGTTCCACCCGGTGGACTCCGACCAGCTTTCGTTCGAAATGGCGGCCAAGTTGGGTTACAAGGCTGCTGCTCCGCAGGCCCGTCCTATCCTTCTGGAGCCGATCATGAAACTGGAGGTAACCACTCCCGAGGAGAACATGGGCGATGTCATCGGCGACCTGAACCGTCGTCGCGGTATCATCAAGGGTACCGAAAACCGCGCCGGTGCGACCATCGTCAAGGCCGACGTTCCGCTGGCCGAGATGTTCGGTTATGTTACTTCGCTGCGTACGCTCACCTCGGGCCGTGCCACTTCTTCGATGGAGTTCTCGCACTATGCCGAAGTGCCGCGCAACATCGCCGATGAGGTAATCGCAAAGTCAAAGAAATAAGCAACAAGTTTTAGACCATAGAATACAATGAGTCAAAAAATCCGTATCAAACTCAAGTCCTATGACCACAGTTTGGTGGACAAGTCGGCCGACAAGATCGTCAAGACCGTCAAATCCACCGGCGCGATAGTGAACGGACCCATTCCGCTCCCTACCCAAAAGAAGATATTCACCGTGCTGCGTTCCCCGCACGTGAATAAGAAATCGCGCGAGCAGTTCGAACTGAGTTCTTACAAACGTCTGCTGGATATCTACAGCTCCTCGTCCAAGACCATCGATGCCTTGATGAAACTGGAGTTGCCCAGCGGCGTGGAAGTAGAGATCAAAGTGTGATTTTATGAAATTTTTTTCGGATACCTTGGCCGCAAGTTTCCCCTTGCGGTCAAGCGCTGTCCTGGTTACAAATAATTTGTCCAATAATTAAAACCACAAAATGTCTGGATTAATTGGTAAAAAAATCGGTATGACCAGCATTTTTGACCAGAACGGGAAGAACATCCCGTGCACGGTCATCGAATGCGGTCCGTGTGTAGTAACACAGGTCAGAACCACACAGGTTGACGGGTACGAAGCTCTTCAGCTTGGTTTCGATGACAAGAAAGAAAAGAACGTTACCAAGGCACTCAACGGACACTTCAAGAAAGCGGGGACTACTCCCAAGCACAAAGTGGTCGAATTCAAGGATTTTGAAGGAGACTACAAGCTGGGCGATGTCCTGACGGCCGACTTGTTTTCAGAAGGAGAGTTCGTGGATGTCGTAGGTACCTCCAAAGGACGGGGATACCAGGGTGTCGTGAAGCGTCATGGATTTGGTGGTGTAGGACAAGCAACTCACGGTCAGCACAACCGTCTTCGCAAGCCGGGTTCCATCGGTGCGTGCTCGTATCCTGCCAAGGTCTTCAAGGGCCTTCGCATGGCAGGCCGCATGGGCGGAGACCGGGTTAAGGTGAAGAACCTTCTGGTGCTCAAAGTGGAAGCAGACAAGAATCTGCTGGTAGTAAAAGGATGCGTTCCGGGCGCAAAGAACTCATATTTAATGATCGAAAAGTGATGGAATTAGAAGTATTAGACATAAAAGGAAAGCCGACCGGACGCAAGGTAACTCTCGACGACTCGGTTTTCGCCGTAGAGCCCAACGAGCATGCGGTATGGCTGGATGTTAAGCAGTATCTGGCCAACAAACGCCAGGGTACGCACAGTTCCAAGGACCGCAGCCTGGTTTCGGGCAGCACCCGTAAACTGAAGAAGCAGAAAGGTACGGGCGGCGCTCGTGCGGGTAGCATCAAGAACCCTGAGTTCCGGGGCGGAGCTCGCGTATTCGGACCTGTTCCGCGCGATTATTCGTTCAAGTTGAACAAAAAGGTAAAACGGCTGGCCCGCAAGTCGGTGCTGTCCCAGAAAGTTTCGGATAAAAACCTGATGGTTATTGAGGATTTCACATTTGATGCCCCCAAAACCAAAGATTTTGTTAATATCATCGAGGCTTTGGGCTTAAAGTCTAAAAAATCGTTGTTCGTTACGGCCGCCAGCGATAAAAACGTATATTTGTCCTCGCGAAATTTACAGACCGCTTCGGTTGTGCCTTGCACAGAATTAAACACTTACGCGATCATCAATGCTTCGGCGATGGTGATTTCGGAAAGTGCTTTGCAGCAATTACAAAACAACTTAAGCAACTAACGAAGATGGACAATATATTGATAAAGCCGCTTATCACCGAAAAGATGACCGCTATTACCGACAAGAGCGGCCGTTACGGTTTTGTGGTAAAACCCGACGCCGACAAGGAGCAGATCAAGGCTGCTGTCGAAAAGGTGTACGGAGTTACGGTAAAGAAAGTGAACACCATTCGTTATGCCGGCAAGGTTCGCAGCCGTTATACCAAAGCGGGTCTGGTCAAAGGGCATACCAATGCGTTTAAGAAGGCTATCGTCGAGATCGCCGAAGGACAAACAATCGACTTTTATAACAATATCTGAGGGATATGTCAGTCAGAAAATTAAAACCGACCACGGCCGGGCAGCGTCACAAGATCCTCAACTGTAACGATGCCGTTACGGTGGGAAACCAGCCCGAGAAAAGCCTTCTGGCGCGCAAAAAGAAAACCGGCGGTCGCAACAATACCGGTAAGATGACCATGCGTCAGATCGGCGGCGGTCACAAACAGCGTTATCGTATCATCGATTTCAAACGCGACAAGTTCGGAATACCTGCTACGGTAAAAACCATAGAGTACGACCCCAATCGTTCGGCATTCATCGCTCTGCTGGCTTACACCGACGGCGAGAAGCGTTACATCATCGCTCCTGCCGGCCTTCAGGTAGGTCAGAAAGTAATTTCCGGAGAGGGGGTAGCCCCCGAGGTGGGCAACGCGCTGTACTTGGGCGAGATTCCTCTGGGTACCGTGATCAGCTGCATCGAGCTCCGTCCCGGACAGGGCGCCGTGATCGCCCGTTCGGCCGGCACGTTCGCTCAGCTGGCTGCCCGCGAGGGAAAATACGCCACGATCAAACTCCCTTCGGGAGAAACCCGTATGATCCTCACCACGTGCATGGCCACGATCGGTGTGGTATCGAACTCCGACCATCAGCTTGAATCTTCGGGTAAGGCCGGCCGTTCCCGCTGGTTGGGACGCCGTCCCCGTGTCCGCGCTGTGGTGATGAACCCTGTCGATCACCCGATGGGTGGTGGTGAAGGCCGTGCATCCGGTGGACATCCGCGTACGCGTAAGGGTATCCCTGCCAAGGGTTACAAGACCCGTTCGCTTACCAAGGCAAGCAACAAGTACATTGTAGAACGAAGAAAGAAGTAAGCTATGGCACGTTCATTGAAAAAAGGACCGTTTATTCACTACAAGCTGGAGAAGAAGGTGCTCGCCAATGTCGAGGCCAACAAGAAGACGGTGATCAAGACCTGGTCGCGCGCTTCGATGATTTCTCCGGATTTCGTAGGACAGACCATTGCGGTACACAACGGAAAGACTTTTATCCCGGTGTACATTACGGAAAACATGGTAGGCCACAAACTCGGCGAATTCGCTCAGACGCGTATTTTCCGGGGTCATGCCGGTGCGAAGGATAAAGGTAAACGTTAATTAGCAGTTTAGAATCAAAATGGGAACTCGAAAGAAAAATAGAGCGGATGCCATCAAGGCTGCCAAGAAGCAGGTTGCCTTTGCAAAGCTGAAGAATTGCCCGTCGTCCCCCCGCAAGATGCGCCTGGTAGCCAACCTGGTGCGCGGTGTGGAGGTGAACAAGGCGCTTCAGATCCTCAAGTTCAACACCAAGCATGCTTCCGCCAATATCGAAAAGCTCGTTCTTTCGGCCGTAGCCAACTGGCAGGCCAAGAACGAAGGGGTTAGCCTCGAGGAGGCCAACCTGTTCATCAAGGAGATCAGCGTCGATTGCGGTTCCACGCTCAAGAGACTCCGTCCGGCCCCCCAGGGTCGCGGTCATCGTATCCGCAAGCGTTCCAATCACGTAACCGTGGTGCTGGGAAGCGCCGCCAATCAACCAACAGAAACCAAGTAAGCAATGGGACAGAAGACAAATCCGATAGGCAACCGTTTAGGAATTATCAGAGGTTGGGAATCTAACTGGTACGGCGGCGACGACTACGGCGACAAAATCACCGAGGATAGCAAGGTCCGCAAGTACCTGATGGTTCGTCTGGCCAAGGCCAGCGTGTCGCGCATCGTCATCGAACGCACCCTGAAGCTGGTTACGGTAACCGTGCTGACAGCCCGTCCGGGGATCATCATCGGAAAGGGCGGCCAGGAGGTCGATAAAATCAAGGAAGAGCTCAAAAAGCTCACCGGCAAGGAAGTCCAGATCAATATCTTCGAGATCAAGAAACCGGAGATGGACGCCAACCTGGTGGCTTCGAGCATCGCCCGTCAGATCGAAGGCCGCATTTCGTACCGCCGTGCCATCAAGATGGCCATGGCTTCCACGATGCGCATGAACGCCGAGGGGATCAAGGTCATGGTGTCGGGTCGTTTGAACGGCGCCGAGATCGCCCGCAGCGAGACCTTCAAGGAGGGACGTATTCCGTTGTCCACTTTCCGTGCCGACATCGATTACGCTTTGGCTGAAGCACACACTACCTATGGCCGTATCGGCATCAAGGTATGGATCATGCGCGGCGAGGTGTACGGTCGTCAGGACCTTTCGCCCAATTTCTCTTCCCAGTCTTCGGCTTCCGGTGCAGGTTCGTCCCGCGGCGGTCGTGGCGAAGGACGCGGCGAGCGTCGGGAAAGACGCGGCGGAGATCGCAACAGGAAAGCAAAGAAGTAATAACAAGGCCTAAATAGAGTAGAAATGTTACAGCCTAAAAGAACAAAATTTCGCAAGGTACAGAAAGGCCGCATGCATGGCCTCTCGCACAGAGGGCATACGATAGCCTTCGGTACTTTCGGACTCAAGACTCTCGAGCAGAAGTGGATCACCGCGCGTCAGATCGAGGCGGCTCGTATCGCAGCTACCCGTTACATGAAGCGTGAGGGTCAGCTCTGGATCCGTATATTCCCCGACAAACCGATCACCCAGAAGCCGGCCGAAGTCCGTCAGGGTAAAGGTAAAGGTAACGTGGAATACTGGGCAGTTCCGGTACTCCCGGGACGCATCATGTTCGAAGTGGGCGGCGTTCCGTTCGAGGTGGCCAAAGAGGCCCTGCGTCTGGCCGCTCAGAAGCTTCCGATAAAGACCAAGTTCGTCGTGGCTCACGATTTTGTTGAAGCGTAATCCCAGAATTGCAAAATGAAACAATCCGTAATAAAAGAGATGTCGACGGCTGACCTGCAGGAGAAGCTGGCCGAAACCAAAGCCAAGCTCGCCGAACAGCGCCTCAACCATGCGGTAACTCCCCTGGAAAACCCGATGGAGATCCGCAAAACACGCAGAACGGTTGCTCGTCTTGCAACTGAACTTACCAAAAGAGAACTTCAAAAGTAGTCAGCCGAAGATGGAACAGACAGCAAGAAACCTGAGAAAGGAACGTGTCGGCGTGGTAACTTCGAACAAGATGGAGAAATCCATCGTCGTTTCCGAGGTAAAACGCGTCAAGCACCCGATGTATGGTAAATTCGTGATCCGCACGAAGAAATACTATGCACATGATGAGCAGAATGCCTGCAACGTAGGCGATACGGTTCGCATCATGGAGACGCGCCCGTTGTCCAAGAACAAACGTTGGAGACTTGTCGAAATCATAGAAAGAGCCAAATAAATTATGTTACAACAAGAGTCAAGATTGAAAGTGGCCGACAACACCGGCGCTCGCGAAGTGCTGGTGATACGTGTACTGGGAGGTACCGGCAGACGGTATGCATCGCTGGGCGACACCATCGTGGTAGCCATCAAGGATGCAACTCCGACGGGAAGCGTAAAGAAAGGCCAGGTATCTAAGGCAGTTGTAGTCAGAACGAAAAAGGAAGTTCGTCGTCCCGACGGTTCCTACATTCGTTTCGATGACAATGCCTGCGTTCTGTTGAGCGCAGCCGGGGAGATGCGCGGTACCCGCGTATTCGGACCCGTGGCACGCGAATTGCGTGACAAACAGTTCATGAAGATTGTTTCACTGGCACCCGAGGTGCTTTAACATCGGAAAACACCATGACAAAGTTGAAAATCAAGAAAGGAGACAAGGTTGTCGTTATTTCCGGTGGTTCCAAAGGAAAAGAGGGCGAAGTGCTCCGCGTTTTCCCGGAAGACAACAAAGCGATCGTGGAAGGTGTCAATGTAGTGTCCAAACACAAAAAACCCGACGCCAAGAATCCGCAGGGAGGCATCGTCAAGACCGAAGCTCCCGTGCACATCTCCAACCTCGCATTGGTAGACCCCAAGACGGGCAAAGCTACCCGCGTGGGCTACAAGATGGAAGGCGAGAAGAAAGTGAGGGTTGCTAAAAAATCAGGGGAGGTAATACGATGACATATCAGCCGAGACTCAAAGGACTGTATAAGGAAAAGGTGGTGCCTGCCCTTATGTCCGAATTCGGATACAAGAACAAGATGATGGTTCCCGTTTTGGAAAAGATCGTGATCTCCAAAGGCGTGGGATCGGCTGTGTCCGACAAGAAACAGATCGAGTACGCGGTGGACGAAACCACACGTATCGCCGGTCAGAAAGCCGTCGCTTGCAATTCCAAGAAGGACGTTGCTTCTTTCAAACTGCGTAAAGGGATGCCTATCGGTGTGAAGGTAACGCTCCGTGCAGACAGGATGTACGAGTTCCTCGACCGCCTGGTCAGCGCCGCCCTGCCCCGTATCCGCGACTTCAACGGGATCAACCCCAACGGTTTCGACGGACGCGGCAACTACAACATGGGCGTAACCGAGCAGATCATCTTCCCGGAAATCAATATCGACCAGGTGAACAAGATCTCCGGTATGGACATTACCTTCGTTACCTCGGCCAAGACCGACAAGGAAGCAAAGGCGTTACTCACCGCATTCGGTTTACCTTTTAAAAAGAAATAAGCAGATGGCTAAAGAATCAATGAAAGCGCGCGAGCGCAAACGCGAAGCACTCGTTGCCAAATACGCCGCCAAGCGTGCAGCGCTGAAGGCTGCCGGAGATTACGTCGGCCTGCAGAAACTGCCCAAGAACGCATCCCCGGTACGTTTGCACAACCGCTGCAAACTCACCGGCCGTCCTCGCGGATATGTACGCCAGTTCGGTATCTCCCGCGTTACCCTGCGCGAGATGGCCAACCAGGGCCTGATCCCCGGCGTTAAAAAGGCAAGCTGGTAATATAATCAAGTAAATTAAAAGGATTCACACAGTTATGATAACAGATCCGATAGCAGACTATCTGACCAGACTTCGCAACGCGATCCGCGCCGGCAAGAAAGTGGTGGAGATCCCGGGTTCCAACCTCAAACGGGAGATCACCAAGATCCTGTTCGAGCAGGGCTACATCCTCAACTACAAGTTCGAGGGCGAAGGGCCTTCGCAGAGCATCAAGATAGCTCTCAAATACGACAAACTCACCCGTCAGTGCGCCATCACGCACTTGGAGCGCATTTCGTCCCCCGGTCTGCGTCAGTATGCCGGTGCCGATGAGCTGCCCCGCGTGCTCGGCGGCATGGGCATCGCCATCCTTTCCACTTCCAAAGGCATCATGACCAACAAGGAAGCCAAGAAGGAAAACGTAGGCGGCGAGGTATTATGTTATGTTTACTAACACATAAACGAAAAGCAAGAAATGTCACGAATAGGTAAACATCCGGTAACGATCCCTGCAGGGGTAACGGTCACCATTACGCCCGACAGCGTTACGGTGAAAGGGCCCAAAGGGGAACTGACCCAGCAGATCAAAGAAGTTACCGTCAAGCAGGAAGGCGACCAGATCATCGTGGAGCGCCCCGAACATAACGACAAACTGGCTCACAGCCTGTATGGAACGTATCGCGCCCTGATCGCCAATATGGTTCACGGGGTGTCCGAGGGATTCACCAAGCAGCTCGAACTGGTCGGCGTGGGTTATCGTGCCTCCAGCCAGGGACAGAAACTCGATCTGGCGTTGGGCTTTTCGCACAACGTGATCTTCGAACTTCCCGCCGAGATCAAAGTGGAGACCGTTTCCGAAAAGGGACAGAACCCCATCGTAAAACTCTACTCGCACGACAAGGAACTTCTGGGCAAGGTATGCGCCAAGATCCGTTCGTTGCGCAAGCCGGAGCCTTACAAAGGAAAGGGTATCAAGTTTGTGGGTGAAATTATCAGAAGAAAAGCCGGTAAGTCGGCATAATAGTTTGTTACTATGGCATTAAGTAAACAAGAAAGAAGACAGAGAATACGCTATCGCATCCGCCGCATCGTCAGCGGAAGCGCCGAGCGTCCCCGTATGTCGGTCTTCCGCAGCAACAAGGAGATCTACGTTCAGCTCATCGACGACGTGAACGGGGTAACCCTGGCTGCCGCCTCTTCGCGCGAAAAAGATTTCGCCGCTACGGGCACCAAGACGGACAAAGCGAAAAACGTAGGTCTGAAAATCGCCGAAAAAGCTCTTGCACTGGGCATAGATACCTGCACGTTCGACCGTGCCGGCTATCTGTATCATGGCCGCGTAAAGGCCTTGGCCGACGGAGCCAGAGAGGGAGGTCTTAAATTCTAATTGAAATCATGGCTGAAGAATACAGTAAAGCAGTAGAAAGAGTAAAACCGAGCGGTCTGGAACTCACCGACCGTCTGGTGGGCGTAAACCGCGTTACCAAAGTGACCAAGGGTGGTCGCGCATTCGGTTTTTCGGCGATCGTGGTAGTAGGCGACGGCAAAGGTGTGGTAGGACACGGCTTGGGCAAATCGAAAGAGGTGTCCGAAGCCATCGTCAAGGCCATCGAGGATGCCAAAAAGAACCTGATCCGCGTTCCTCTGTTGGGATCGACCGTTCCTCACGCTCAGGAAGGCAAATACGGCGGTGCCAGCGTTTTCATCCGTCCCGCATCCAACGGTACCGGTGTGATCGCCGGGGGAGCCGTGCGCGCGGTATTGGAAACGGTGGGTATCCGCGACGTGCTTTCCAAGTCGAAAGGTTCTTCCAACCCGCACAACGTGGTCAAAGCTACGTTCAATGCGCTTTCGCAGTTGCGCAGCGCCGAGCAGGTAGCGGCCCTTCGCGGAATTTCGGTTTCGAAAGTGTTCAAGGGGTAATATTCTTAAAAAGAAGAAACGCATGGCACAGATAAAAATCACGCAGGTACGCAGCCGTATCGGCCAGCCGAAAGACCAGAAGAGAACGCTCGATGCGCTGGGACTGAAGAAAATGCATGCTTCGGTAGTCAAAGAAGCTACGGATGCCATCAACGGCATGGTAGCGAAAGTGGCTCACCTGGTAAAAGTAGAGGAAGTAAAATAAATCAATAATCACACGGGATTTTTCGGGTGTGGGACATCCGTTGTTTAGGGGGCGGATGTTTTCTTTAGGGAAACCGACTCATCAGAAATCCTTCAAAAAAGGTAAAAAATGAATTTACACGATCTTAAACCCGTAGCGGGTGCCGTCAAGAGAGGCAAGAGAGTGGGACGCGGACAGGGTTCCGGAAAGGGTGGCACGTCCACCCGTGGTCTGAAAGGCCAGATGTCGCGTTCCGGATCCAAGCACAAAGTAGGTTTTGAGGGAGGTCAGATGCCTCTCCAGCGCCGTCTTCCCAAGTTCGGCTTCAAGAACATCAACAGGATCGAGTACCGCGCCGTGAACCTGGCGACCCTTCAGGCTTTGGTGGATGCCGGCAAGATCACCGACGGCGTAGTAAACCTCGACACGTTGATCCGCAACGGGCTGGTCAGCAAGAATGACTACGTGAAGGTGCTCGGACAGGGCGAACTCAAGGCGGCTCTGAACGTGACGGCTCACAAGTTTTCCAAGTCTGCCGCCGAGGCGATCGAAAAGGCCAACGGCCAGGTTAATACCCTCTAAACCGCAGGCAGATGAAAAATTTCATTGAAACACTGGGCAATATCTGGAAGATAAAGGAACTCCGGGATCGAATCTTGTTCACCCTGGGGCTTTTGGCCGTGTACCGTCTCGGTTCCTTTGTCCCGCTGCCCGGCGTCGACGAAATGAAGCTCATAGGCTTGAGTCAGGCGGCCGATGCCAACGGCCTGCTCGGGCTTCTGAACTCCTTTACCGGCGGCGCATTCGCCCATGCAGCCATCCTGGGTCTGGGAGTGATGCCGTACATCTCGGCCTCCATCGTGGTTCAGTTGTTGGCTTTTGCCGTTCCCGCTCTTCAGAAATTGCAGAAGGAGGAAAGCGGGCGCAAACAGCTTACGCAGATTACCCGTTGGCTGACCATTGCCATCGCCGCCGTACAGGGATTCTCGTACATCGTGGCGATTGACTCCGAATACCACATCGTGGCAGACGGTATCAACATGGGAATGTTCTATGTAAGTTCCGTTATGTTGTTGGTTACCGGTACGATGTTCACCATGTGGCTCGGTGAGCGTATCACTGACCGGGGTGTGGGCAACGGTACTTCGCTGATCATCACCATCGGTATCATCGCCCGTTTGCCGATCGCTCTGGCGCAGGAGTTCACCAACAAGTTTACGGGTGGTGGCACCGGCGGCGTGATCATGCTCCTGGTGGAGATCATCCTTTGGCTGGCGGTGATCCTCTTTACCGTGATGTTGGTCAAGGGTGTTCGCAAGATCCCCGTACAGTATGCCAAGGCAGTAGCTGCTTCCGGACAGATGGGACGTCAGATGCCGGTAGGAAAGCGTCAGTACATTCCCTTGAAAGTCAATACGGCCGGTGTGATGCCGATCATCTTCGCCCAGGCGATCATGTTCATCCCGGGGTTGATCGGCGGTATGTTCAGCGATTCGGTCAAGATGGCTTTCTCCGATATGTTCGGCCTGTGGTACAACGTAGTGTTGGCTGTGCTGATCATTGCCTTTACTTACCTGTACACGGCAATTGCGGTTAAGACCAACGATATGGCAGACGATCTGAAACGTAACGGAGGCTTTATTCCGGGAGTAAAACCGGGAGCTCCGACGGCCGATTTGCTCGACCGCATTCTGTCGCTGCTTACTTTCCCGGGTTCGATCGCACTGGCGATTATCGCCGTGCTCCCCACTTTTGCCCGTCTGGCAGGTGTAGATACCAATTTCGCCTCGTTCTTCGGCGGAACGTCTCTGCTGATCATGGTGGGCGTAGTGATCGATACCATCCAACAGATCAATTCGTACCTTCTCAACCGTCATTACGACGGGTTGATGAAGACCGGTAAAATCAAAAAGTAAAACGAGCCAAGTATATGTCGAAACAAGCGGCTATCGAAGTCGAAGGTACCATCACGGAAGCGCTCTCCAATGCGATGTTCCGGGTGGAGTTGGACAACGGACACGTAGTGATCGCCCACATTTCCGGCAAGATGCGGATGCATTACATCAAGTTGTTGCCGGGCGACAGGGTGAAACTCGAAATGTCGCCGTACGATCTGACCAAGGCACGCATTACGTACAGATTTTAATCAAAAGGCAGTAAGTAGTAACAATTCGTCCCATTGAAGGCGATAAAAAATACACCAAAAAAATGAAGGTAAGATCATCTTTGAAGAAACGCAGCCCGGAATGCAAGATCGTCCGCAGAAAGGGCCGCTTGTACATCATTAACAAAAAGAACCCCAAGCTCAAACAACGGCAGGGATAATCAATAAAAAACACAGTATAATCTTATGGCACGAATAGCAGGGGTAGACTTGCCGAAAAACAAGAGAGGGGTCATCGGACTGACCTATATCTACGGTATCGGCAAGAGCAGAGCTCAAAAAATCCTCGCACAGGCAGGTATCAGCGAAGACAAGAAAGTCAGCGAATGGAACGATGACGAACTTGCCCTGATCCGCAAGGAGATCGCCGACAACTTCAAGGTAGAAGGTGAACTCCGTTCCGAAGTACAGATGAACATCAAGCGTCTTATGGATATCGGTTGCTACCGGGGTATCCGCCACCGCAACGGACTTCCGTTGCGCGGGCAGCACACCAAGAACAACTCCCGTACGCGTAAGGGTAAACGTAAGACTGTTGCAAACAAGAAGAAAGCCACTAAATAATAGATAGATATGGCCAAAAACACGAAAGTAACCGCCAAGAAACGCAAAGTTGCCGTAGAACCGGTAGGGGAGGCACATATCTGCGCTTCGTTCAATAACCTGATCGTTACCCTTACCAACAAGGCAGGTCAGGTCATTTCCTGGTCTTCGGCCGGAAAGATGGGCTTCAAAGGCTCCAAGAAAAACACGCCGTACGCGGCGCAGACAGCTGCCGAAGATGCTGCCAAAGTTGCTCTGGATGCCGGTTTGAGAAAGGTCAAAGTATATGTGAAAGGTCCGGGCAACGGCCGTGAATCCGCCATCCGTACCATCCACACCAGCGGTATCGAAGTAACCGAGATCATCGACGTAACGCCGCTGCCGCACAACGGTTGCCGTCCTCCCAAACGCAGAAGAGTATAACGAGTAGTATAATTAGTCTACCAATCAAAAGGTAATACAGAAATGGCAAAATACATAGGACCCAAAACCAAGATTGCACGCAAGTTCGGTGAAGCCATCTACGGGGAAGATCGTTCGTTCGAAAAACGCAATTATCCTCCCGGACAGCACGGTATGGCTCGTCGTCGTGCAAAACGTTCCGAGTATGCTACTCAGCTTCAGGAGAAACAGAAGGCAAAATGCACCTACGGTATTCTGGAAAGACAGTTCCGCAATATCTTCGAACGCGCTCAGCGCGCCAGCGGCATTACCGGCGAGATCCTGTTGCAGCTCTGCGAATCCCGTCTGGACAACGTAGTATATCGTTTGGGCATCGCTCCGACGCGGGCTGCAGCCCGTCAGTTGGTAGGACACCGCCACATCACGGTAAACGGCGAGGTGGTCAACATCCCGTCCTACTGCCTGAAGGCCGGCGACAAGGTAGCCGTACGTGAAAAGTCCAAGTCGCTCGAAGTGGTAGCCGCTTCGCTGGCTGCCCGCAAGTCGTACGATTGGCTTCAGTGGAACGACGAGACCAAAGAAGGTACGTTCGTTGCCGTTCCCGACCGCGTTCAGATCCCTGAAAACATCAAGGAACAGCTGATCGTCGAGTTGTATTCGAAGTAATAGTTGAGATCGGTTCCATTTTAACGAAAAGAATTCTATGGCGATTTTAAACTTTCAGAAGCCGGACAAAGTGGTGATGGTCCACTCCCAGGGCAATGAAGGCCGATTCGAGTTCCGTCCTCTCGAACAGGGTTACGGACTTACCATCGGCAATGCCCTGCGACGGGTGCTTCTTTCCTCGCTCGAAGGCTTCGCCATCACCGGAATACGGATCGAGGGGGTAGAACACGAGTTCACCACCATACCCGGCGTGGT